>Ga0193728_1000082_pt1 | contig 39481 bp, 29 predicted proteins | sample U1c1metaG_FD_143037 | JGI IMG/M metagenome (GOLD analysis project Ga0193728, IMG submission 143037) | Soil microbial communities from a riparian zone of the East river system, Colorado, United States - U1c1 | ecosystem: Environmental > Terrestrial > Soil > Riparian zone | place: USA: East River... | reverse complement strand
CAGGCGCTTGCCGGGCGCCGGCTCCAACGTCTGACTGGATCACCTGGAGGCTACCGTGCGCAGGAGCCAGCATCGCCCCAAAGGACCATCGCTCTCGGTGATCCGGAACCCGGCTCGGAATGAGTCCGCGACGTCCGGGCGGCCAGCGGCACGACCCATTGACGTGCTGCTTAGCCCCGGCCCGGAAAGGCTCAAGGACAATCCATGCCTGTCTCTGCTCTTCGCCGAGGTGAGCAGGTGCGATGTCCGGATCGCCCCATTCTCCGGCAGGTCTGACCTGCTCAGCAGGCATGACGTTATTCACTTCAACTGGCCGGAGTGGCTGGTCCGCTGGAATAACGTACGCAGTGCGTTATTTGACGTTTCGACATCGCTGGGCTTGCTGTGGCTGGCACGCCGCCGGGGCGCGGCTGTTGTCTGGACCGGCCACGATCTGGAGCCGCACGAGCTTCCCCGGCCTTGGCTGTGGCGGCTATTTCAGGGACTTTTTCTCTCCCAGACCGATCTCCTGATTTCCTTCGGCAACGGCGCGACGACGCTGCTGGTGGACAGGTATCCGCGACTGGCACAGATTCCGGTCGCGGTGATACCGCATGGGCACTATCGCGACTATTACACCGCCCGCCCGGACGTTACTGCCTTCCGGGCGCAGGTCGGGCTTGACCAGCGGCCCGTCCTGCTGTGCTTTGGCCTGATCAAGTACTACAAGAACATTCCCGGCATCATCCGCGCCTGGAAGCAGCTGCCGGCGCCGCGCCCGCAGTTGGTCATCGCTGGCCGACCCGTGAGCAGGGAACTCGAGGCGGAAATCAGGTCCGAAGCCGGCAATATCCCCGATGTCCACCTGCTCCTCCGCTTCATCGGTGATGACGAGGTGCCCACGATCTTCGCTGCCGCCAACGTCTTGCTCATGCCCTACGCCGCCCGAAGCGCGCTGAACTCGGGCGTGGCGCATCTCGCGCTGTCGCTGGGAAAGCCCGCCGTCCTCAATGACACTGCGGCTAACCGGGACGTCCGGGAGACCTTCGGGGGCGACTGGGTTCACTTGTGTGACGGAACGCCGGACGGCGCCCTGCGGGTCGGGCTGGAGGCCGCTGCCACGCCACGGCCAGCGGCACCCGACCTCAGCCCGGCGGAGTACGCCCGGCTGGGCTCCCAGATGCGGGAGGCCTACCTGGATGCGATGGTGTCACGAAGATCAGGTCGACATCAGCTAGCCTGACAGGCGCGGTCGCGGCGGCCGACCAGGCCGCCGGAGTTACTGCGCCGCCGGCCTGGTGCCCTGCCTGGCCAGGCACAGCTCATAGGCCTGCTGGAGCGAATGGCCGGCGGCCTGCCAGGTCAGCTCGTCCCGGCGGGCGATAGCGCCGGCTCGCAGACGATGCAGCAGTGGCCGATCCTGCGCCAGCGCCCTAAGCTGACCGGTCAGCGAGCGCACATCGCCGACATGGTGCACAAGGCCGTCGACCATATGGCGGGTAGGCGCCCCCGCGGCATCTGATACCAGGGGCACGCACCCGGACGCCATCGCCTCGTACGTCACTAGCGCGCTGCCCTCGCTCACCGTCGGGAATACCAGCACGTCGGCCGAGCGCATGACGGCACCCACGTCGCCGACGAACCCGTGCACGCTGACGCTGGCATGGCTGAGCATTGGCGCCAGCATGCGGCGGTAGGCGGGGATGATGCTGCCGCAGACCAGGAACCGCCCGTGCCCGGCTATCCCCGAGTCCAGCCACGCCTGCAGGGCAAGGTGCAGGCCCTTTCGGGGTTCGCCGCGGCCCGCGAACAGCGCGGTGAACTCCCTCGCGCCGCCCGCAGCGGATAACGATGGCTCGGGAAAAGATGCCGGATCAAAACCGTAGCGGTGCCGGATCAGCTTGGCCTCGGGATAGCCCCGGCCGATGAATGACTGCTGAACGTAATCGGACGGAGTCAGCAGAAAGTCGGCGGCTTCGTACTCTGCGCACTCCCTCCGGAGCCGCCGTCCCTGATACCGATGCGGATCGGCGCGGGGAAGCCTGACGCCTACTGCGCTGGCCTCCGCGCTGGCCTCCTGGAATGCCGACGCGGTGTGGGGGTTGGGCACCTCGCGGGCCGACACGATGCCGGCGCGAGACGCGGCCTCGAGCGTCCGCAGGCACCCTGCGGGCCAGGCGTGGACGAGATCGACCTTCCCGGCAAGCCGGCGAACTGCCGACGCGACGCGGTAATCATGCTGGCGGTAAGCACGCTGGACGCCCAGGACGCGGTGCGGCACGCGGTGATGTCCCAGCATGAGAGTCTCCACCACGCTCGTGGCGCCCGCGAGGCTTACCTGGCTGCTGGTGCAGAATACCCGAACGTCAAAACCCTGAGCTATCAGCTCACGAACCTGATGCGCCGCGGTGCTGCCGATCCCGGCCTTGCCCAGGGTATGGGGGAAGCTGTAGAGAACTCTGGGTCGGCGTGCTTCAGCCGCCAGACTGCTGCTCATCAGAGTGGTCACCGCCATGCGTATCTGGTTTAACGTATTCTCCCAACATAGGCAACCGCCATCAAGATCACCAGCACAAGCATGGATATCAACGCGAAGTTAATAGCCGGCAATCGGGCCACACCGGCCCGGAAGGCGTCAGGCATAGTCAAACGCACTTTCGGTAACGCCGGCCCGGCACGCATCCAGCTCAGATAGCGTAGTACATTGCCCGCCGCGGCCGCTTAGCGTGCAACTGCCGTGAGATTTTACGCCTGTGCAGGGGAGCGGACCGCGGAGAAGGACAGATCGAGATATGCACAGGTCGCGGGAGGAATCGATGGCAGGGAGGCGCAGAGATGAGACGCCGACCAGGAGCCTCGTTAGGCGGAGTGTTCGGCGGCGGCAACTGTATGGGATGGCCGGGGTGCTCCTCCTGGCGGCCTTATCCGCCGGCGGCGTCCTGCAAGCTCCGCAGACGTATCAGGAGACCGGCACCGTCGTGGTCGCGGCGCAGAATGTGCCGCTGACTGACGAGCCGTACTCGACAGTCAGTGGGTCCCTTGTCACGACCAGTGCCGTCCTTGCGCAGAGCCTGAACAGCCCTCAGGTCCAGGCACTGGTGCGCGAATCCGGGGGAACCGCCGACGTCAGCCTGGCCCTGGTCAACTTCAACAATCACGATTATCCCGAATACAGCTATCCCCTGGCTGCGCTCACTGCGCATTCCGCTAATCCCGGTGTGACGCGCCGGACGTTTCAGGTAGCGCTGCAGGTTCTCCGGCGGCTTCTCGCCCGCAGGCAGAGTCACGCCGGGGTGCGAGCCCGGATCTCGGTCCAGTTGGTCGGCGACAGCGGTGCCGTCACTCAGCCGGGATCGCGGAAACGATCCCTCGCGGCGCTCGGCCTGCTCACCCTCATCGCGATGGTGATGATCTCCCGCTTCCTCGGTCGGCATGGAGATCGGCTGGCCGGCTTTCTCCGGCAGCGGGACCGCGGCTTGCCCAGGGCCTAGCGCCCGCCGGGCGGCGGCTGCGGCGAGACCCGTCCAGTACTGGCCGTCAGCCGCGAATCTGCTGCTGCCAGCTCAGCGTCGTGGTGAGGCGCTGGCGGTCGCCGGCGGCGAGCCGGGAGCGGACCTTCAGCTTCATCGGACGGGCGCACGATTTCCTCGGCCAGCGAGTCAGCGTCTTTGCGGCCTCCGTGCAGACTGCCGCCCCGCCGAAATCCGTCCCTCATGTGCATCGAAAAGGACTGGTTGCCGACGTCTCCGTCAGCCTCGTCCGGGCTGACGGAGACGTCGGCCGCCGACGGCACGGCACCCGGCCTCTCGTCATGTGTCACCAGGCTCGCGAAGTCGACGTGGCCGCGCAGGCCCAGAGTGCGCCCGATGACCAGCCGCGCAGCGTCGATGAGGTAATCATCGCGGCGCACATGTCAGCTCCCGGCCGTGCGGGCGCGCTGGCCGGTCAGGCGCCGGTAGACGTCGAGGTAGGCGACCCGCTGGTGCCCCCAGGCCAGGTGCTGCTCGACGCGCACCCGGCCGAGCTTGCCGAGCCGGGCCCGCCGCGGCTCGTCGTCCATGAGCTCGACCAGCGCGGTGGCGTACTCGTGCACGTCGTTGGGGGTGACGTAGACCCCGGCCTCGGCCGCCGAGACGCGCGTCTCGCGCAGGTCGAAGGCGAGCACCGGCAGCTCGAAGGCCATGTACTCCATGGTCTTGTTCATCGTCGACACGTCATTGAGGGGGTTGCAGGGGTCCGGCGACAGCCCGACGTCGGCGGTGGACATGACCTGGCGGACCAGTTCGTCCGGTGCCCGGCCGGTGAACTCGACGTGGTCGCCCAGATTCAGCTCATCGCGCAGGGCCACCAGCTCGTCGAAGGAGTCGCCCTTGCCGATCAGGGTGAACGCGATGTCGGTCCGGCCGAGTTTGTGCACGACGATGTCGGCGGCCCGCAGCACGATGTCGACGCCGTCCTGCGGCCCCATGACGCCGATGTAGGCGGCCAGGAACTGGTGGCCCCGGCGCTGCTGCGGGTCTTCCGGGCCGCGCTGCAGGAAGTCCGGGTCCGGCCCGGTGCGGACGACCGTGACGTCGGCGGGGGACTTGCCGCTGCGCCGGATCGCGATCTCCCGGTAGGAGTCGTTGGTGGAGATCACGTGGTCGGCGGCCCGGTGGGTCCGGCGCTCCAGCGCCAGCAGGCCCCGGTAGGGCAGCTTCGGGCCGCCGGGGAACCGGGACTGGAACAGCTCCGGGCACAGGTCGTGGTGGTCGAAGACGAACCGGGTGCGGTCCAGGGCGCGCAGCACCAGGGCGATCGGCCAGAAGATGTCCGGCGGGTTGCAGGCCTGGAGCACCGCGAACCGGCCGCGCCGGCGCGCGCGCAGCGTGCCCCACGCGGTGGCCGCGAACGAGTAGATGTACTCCGCGATGAAGCCGGCCTTGCTGCCGCCCGGCGCGTAGGGCCGGTACTTGTACAGCTCGACCGTGTCCAGGACGGCGTAGGCCGGGTCGCCGGGTCCCTTGGGGCACACGACCGCGACCTGGTGGCCGTCGGCGACCAGCGCCTGGCACTCCAGCCAGACCCGCCGGTCGAAGGGCACCGGCAGGTTCTGGACGATGATCAGGATCCGGCTCACCAGGCGACGCCCTCGTAGCCGGGGAGCGACTCCACCGCGTCGCCCAGCCGCCCGCTCAGGTCGACGAGGTGCGGCGGGGGGGCGGCCAGCAGGGCGGCCACGACCTCCGGCTGGCTCGACGAGACGATCGCCACGTCGGCGCCGTCCAGGATCTCGCCCGGCTCGGTGTGCAGCAGCCGTCCCAGGTGCGGCAGCTTGGACTCAACATGGCGGCGGTTGGCGCCGACCAGGCGCGCCGGGTTCACGATCGGGTCATAGATGCGGACGTCGAAGCCCTTGCCGAGCAGCCGCTCGGCCAGCTCCACGTTCGGGCTCTCCCGCAGGTCGTCGGTGTTCATCTTGAAGCTCAGGCCGAGCAGGGCGACCGAGCGAGCGTCGCGGGCGACGACGCGGTCCACGACCTCGTTGATCACGATCTCGTTGGTGGCCAGCGTGCCGGCCAGCAGCGGCAGGTCCGCGCCGTTGACCCGGGCCAGGTGCAGCAGGGACCGCAGGTCCTTGGGCAGGCACGACCCGCCGAAGGCGAAGCCGGGCCGCAGGTAGCTGGGCGAGATGTTGAGGACCGTGTCCTCGCAGAACAGCGACATGACCTCGCGGGAGTCCACGCCCATCAGGCGGAACAGCCGGGATACCTCGTTGGCGAAGGACACCTTGGTGGCGTGGAACGCGTTGCAGGTGTACTTCAGCGCCTCCGCGGTCCGCACGTCCACGATCCGCGGTTCCTGATCCAGGAACCCGAACATCGTGCTGACCGCCTGCGCGACGGCCGGGTCGGCGGTCCCGACGACCAGGAACGGCGCCGCGTAGAAGTCCGCGATCCCGGTGCCCTCCCGGAGGAACTCCGGGCACATCGCCGCCCCGACGCGCACCGCGGTATCGGCCAGGCCGGCGGTGAGCGCCGGCAGCACCACGTCCTCCACCGTGCCCGGCGGGACGGTGCTGCGGATCACGACGCTGTGATGGCCGGACGCCGGCGGCGCGGCCTCGTGCAGCGCGGACACCAGGTCGGCCACGGCCCGCTGGATGAACGACAGGTCAGTTCCGCCGCGGGCGGTGGAGGGCGTCCCGACGCAGACGAGCGAGATATCGGCGCCGGCCAGCGCCTCCACGCACGACGTCGTCGCGTGCAGGGTGCCGGCCGCCACGGTCTGAGCTACGAGGTCATTCAGGCCGGGCTCGGCCACGGGGCTGCGGCCCGCGCGCAGCTCGTCGACCTTGGCCGCGTCCACGTCAATGCCCCAGACGTCGTGGCCGTTCGCAGCCAAGCAGGCGGCGGTCACCGCGCCCACATAACCAAGACCGAACACTGCAACCTTCATCGCCCCACCTGACTTGGCTCGGTGCTGAGTTTCGTCCACTTCGTCCGCTTAGTACCATTTCCCAGGCGGTGGCGCAGGACCAATTTGTAAGCACACCGGGTACCCCGTGCCTCTGCCCCTGCGTCCGGGCATGCCGGGAGCTGCGCCTGCTAGCCGCCTGGGCGGGCGGCGTACCCGGGGAACCACTGCCGCCGTGCGCGCCACAGCCGGCGCCAGTCCGCTGCGGCCGGTAGCCGCCGTCCTGGCCCGATCGAGGCGAGCACGGCGCGGAGCGCGACCCCCGCCACCAGCTCGCCCAGCACGAGGCACCGCTGCCAGCCACCAAAGTGGTCCCGCAGGAGGGTGGCCTTGCCCTGGAACAGCAGCAGCTGCTTGTCCCCGCTCGTCTTCGATGCACCGCCGACATCGTGCACGATGCACGCCTCGGGCGTGATGATCGGGCGCAGCCCGGCGCTGCGCACCCGAAATGCCAGGTCGGCATCCTCGCCGTACATGAAGTAGCGCTCGTCGAAGCCGCCCAGCTCGCGCCACAAGACCAGCGGCACGAGCAGCAGGCAGCCCGTCACGATGCCGACCTCGCGTACTGTGTCGCGCCTCCAGCCGCCAAGCGATTCCGGGTCGAGGCGCGCCGAGCCGCGGCAGAAGGTAGTTAGCCCCAGGGCGAAGCAGGTCATGCTCCACACGGTGGGCAGCCCCCAGCAGGAGGACATCTCAAGCGAGCCGTCCCGATGCAGGGCGCGCCCGCCGTACAGGCCGTGCCCGGGGTAAACGCGGGCGAAGCCGACCAGCCGCTCGATGGCGTGGTCGAGCACGACGGTGTCGGGGTTGAGCAGCACGAGGAACTCGGCGTCGGCGGAGGCCGCGGCGCGGTTCACGGCACGCCCGAAGCCGAGGTTCTCCCCCGCGTCGATCAGCTCGACGCCGCCCCGTTCCCGGATCACCCCGACCGACCCGTCACGCGATCCGTTATCGACCACTACCACCTGCTGCGCGAGCGTGCCCCGTTCCTTGTCCAGGCTGTCCAGGCACTCGCCGATCAGGTGCGCGGTGTTGTAGGAGACGACAACCACTGCCGCGTCTGCGCTCACGACTTTCCAGCCACCCTAGGCCGGGGCTTGATCGGCCTGGCCGGCACCCCGGCACAGATCATGTTGGGAGGCAGGTCACGCGTCACCACCGATCCGGCGCCGATGATGGCGCCGGCGCCGATTCTCACGCCCGCCACGACGACAGCGTTGGCCCCGATCCACACCTGCTTTTCGATGACGATGTCGCGCTCGTTCTTCGGCTGGGAGAAAGGCGGCATCCCTTCGACCAGCCCGTAGTCAGAGGCGGTGACGAACGTGGCAGGGCCGATCATCACGTCGTCGCCGAGGGTGATGCGCCCCACGGAGTCTCCGGCCCACAGGCACACCCGCTCGCCGACGTGCACCCGATCGCCCAGCGTGATCCGGTCGCCATTGCTGATCGAGACGTTGGGGGCGAAGGTCGGGTTCGCGCCGATGGTCATCTTGCGTTTCTCCCGGACGTGTGAGTATCCGTAGTAGTGCAGGATGCGCAGCGAGTGCAGCCAGGTCTTGAGGTCGAGCACCGAGACCGCGCCGTTCTTCAGCTTCGCGATCTTTGTCGGCATGGACCGGCCTCCTCCGGGCGAGAGTGCGGTCGAGCTGCCCGCTCGCCGGCTGGTGTCGTCGCGCTCCCAGCTGTTGTCCTCCGCGGCGGCTTTGCCAGCTGCCGCGCGCCCCGCCGCCTTCGTCACCCAAGCGAACACCAGCAGGTCGACGATAAGCGCGGGGTGGCGGCGCAGTAGCTCGCCAGCGGAACGTCGTGGCGATGCGCCGGGCAGCTGCCCGAACCTGGCGGCCAGCTCGTGCTGCCCGTGCAGCGTGCGCGTTCGGCGCCTGACGAGTCCGGGAACGGTCCGCGGCGGCCGCAGGGCGAAGCTATGGGACCGCACGCACACCCGTTCCTCGGCACGGAAGAGGTCGTGGACGTACTGATCGTCATTGGTGATGTCGGGGAAGGATCCGAGCCGGCGATGGCCCTGCTCCGACAGCAGGTACACGCCAGACCCGATCGAGTTGTCGGTGAACCACGGCAGCTGGCACCACACCCGGTAGAACGACCGGACCGCCGCGGTGCAGCCGTCGAAGTCGAGGACCGGAAACGGCGCGCCGGCCAGCGCACCAGTGCGCTCCATCGCTGCGGCCACCGCTTGCAGAGCCTGCGTCGTGACGGCGATGTCGGCGTCGAGGTAGGCCCGCGGGAATGCCGTCGCCGCCTTATCGCCGGCATTGAGGGCGGCGCACTTGGACGGCTCGCCGAGCTCGATGACCGTGACCACGGGCCCGTAGCCCCGCGCGATCTCGGCAGTCCGGTCGGCGCAGCCGTTGGCTGCGACCACGATCTCGAGCTCACCGGGTGCTGCATCGGCCAGGAGCGAATCCAGGCAGCGCCCTAGCACGGCTTCCTCGTTGCGGGCCGGTATCACGACGCTCAGCGCCGGACGCGCGGGCGCCGCTGGCGGCTCTCCTGCAGGCTGTCCGCGAGTTTCGCCCTCGTCGCATTCGGTTGCTGCTGACATGTGGCTGGACCTCGGTGATCTATCTTAAAGTGACAACATGGCTACTCCAAGTGAGGAGAGTAGCGAGGCCCGCTCTCGGGCGCCCGCCATTTCGCGAATGGACGGCCGGACATCGCGGGTGGCGGCTATCACCATTCCCGCGGCGCAGGATATTCTTCGCGTGCTGGACGTTTACAGCACCTAGACATTGGCCAGACGTTCGATCGTCTAGATGATTACCCGCCCTCGGCTCTCTTCGTCCCAGGACCTGAATGGACGAATTCAGTGCTGGGTCATAGGGCGAGGCTGACTCGCCATTGCGGGCCAGAATAATCGGCCTGTATATCGGCTCCGAGCGCCGATGCCAGCTGGGCGAGCGCTGGCCGGGCCGCAGCGGGATCGCCGACGGCACGGTCGTCGCGCACGGAGGCGAGAGCCAAGTCGATCTGGATCCGGCCCTGGTCCGCCCGCACGGTTAAGCGCGCGAGCGCCGTCGGCCCAGCGGCCTCTGTCGCGAGCAGCAACAACTCGGCGAGGTCGGCGACGAGGCGCGCCTCGATCTCGGCGGTGGCCGCTGGCCTCATGTCAGCCGTTACGACGGCCGGTTCGGCGAGCAACCAGGCGGTCTGCGCCCTGATTACTTCCGTCGGCGTGGCCTCGGCAAGCGGAGACGGCCAGACACCGTCAACCAGGCTGCGAAGTGCCCAGGATGCCGCGTCGATCTGCTGCTGCACCGACTCGAGGCCTGGGGAACATGACGCTGAGCGGCGAATCAGCTGCAGCTCCAGGCTGGCTGCGGTGAGTTCCTGGATCGCCCCGTCATGCAGGTAGTCGGCCAGCTCACGGTGCTCGCGCGCGCGAAGCCGGCGCATAGTCCGCAGCAACTCGCCGACCTGCGGCCCGGCGTCGGACGAGCTACGCCTGGGCGGTGCGGCCGGCGCAGGCTGGATGTCCTGACCCGAGGGGAGCCCGGTACGGCCGCCCGGCTCTGCCGGTGAATCAGGCCGAGGCAGCGCGCGCACGGCGTCAAGGAGGTCGCCTATCCGGAATGGCTTGGCCAGGCTGGCGACTCCACCGGGAAGGTGATCTACAGCTCCGCCAGTGATCACTAGGCATCGGGCGACCGCTGTTTCATCCTGTGTCCGAAGCGTCTCGATCAGGTCCGTACCCGTCTCGGCGCCGAGGTTCGCGTCGACGAGGACCGCGTCATACCCGGCGGGTCTCATCGTCAGGGCCTCCGCGAGTGTAGCGGCGACGTCGACGACGTAACCGTCGGCGGTCAGTGCCCGTCGGATCGCGGACCGCATTTCGGCGACATCATCGACGACCAGAACCCGCAGCGTCACCCGTACCTCCGCCCGCCGTCGCTAAGCCCGACCGCGCGAGAGCCAGCTACCCGATGTAACGTTAACTTAACACGCTGTCGCTCCCGATGTGGCAGCCCAAGGAGCCTCATTCGGACCCGCCCATTAGGCGCGAGTCGAGCCGGGCCGATAGGGAGAGGTCGCAGATGAATGAGGTCGAGGCGGCGGGGACCAGGGGGCACGGACAGATCAGCGTGTTTCTCCTCGATGACCACGAGGTCGTCCGGCGCGGCCTGCGGAATATCCTGGATACGGAGAACGACATCGAAGTCATCGGGGAGGCGGGCACTGCGGCATCGGCGCTGGCCCGGATGCCGGCCCTGCGGCCGGACGTCGCTGTCCTCGACGTGCGACTGCCCGACGGTGACGGCGTATCTGTATGCCGGGAGATCCGCTCCACCATGCCGGGCACGGCTTGCCTGATGCTGACCTCCTACGGCGATGACCAGGCCCTTCTGGGCGCGATCATGGCCGGCGCGGCCGGCTACGTGCTGAAGCAGACCTGCAGCTCTGACCTGGTCAGCGCCGTACGCACGGTGGCGGCCGGCCAGTCGACCCTTGATGCTGACGCCACCCGGCGGGTGATGGCGCGGTTGCGCGAGCGGCCAGGCGCCGTCGACCCCCTGTCGGCGCTGTCCGATCAGGAGAAGCGGGTCCTGGAGCTGATCGCCGAAGGGCTGACCAACCGCCAGATCTCGGATCGCATGTTCCTGGCGGAGAAGACCGCCAAGAACTACGTGTCTTCTGTCCTAGCCAAGCTGGGCATGCAACGGCGCTCGCAGGCCGCGGCCTTCGCCAGCCGGCTCGCAGCGAGCCAGGACGACTGACCGCGCTAAGCGACCACCGGCCGCAGGTGACATCTCACCAGCCCAGCCTGCTGGACAATTGCTAGACGTCTAGTTGTGCGTCTAAACCCTGGGCCAATTCCATAGTCCCCGCCGGCATGCTGCGAAATGCTCGCGGAGCTGGAACCTCTAGATGATCTGAGGAATAGGGCGAACATCTAGATGATTGGATCTTAGCCGCCGGGCCGCGCTTTCTCTGCACTCCTTGCATCCGCGTAACCCCGCGCGCTAAGTTAACGACCGGCCACCTGAGATACCCCTGTTCTCCCGCCCGAATTCCCGTCAGATCGCGTCGCTACGGACGTGATGCGTGGATGTCGAGCGGTCTTTCGTTCAGAGTCTATTGCTATCGGGGTGAAACGGGTGCCACGGGTCTTGCCGCAGGGCTGGTAGACCATTCCATTAACGATCCAAGCTCAGGGCATCCGCGGCTAAACGGCAGATGCCCGGCTGCAGGCGGCAGAGGACTGGGTGAGCGTGACCGGTGACATTATCGCCACTGAGCGCCGTGGGACCGAGGCGCTTGCTGTTGGAACGACCGGCAGAGACTGGACGAGCGCCTACCGTCGCCGGATGGCTGCGGGCGATGGCGCGTGCGCGCTCGCGGCCGGCGTGCTGGCCTGCGGGATCCGGTTCGCGGGCGAGGGCTACATGCCAGCCACCTACGTGGCGTTCACCTGCACGCTCCCGGTTCTGTGGTGGACGGCGATGGCGCTGGCGGGGGCCTACGACGCCCGGCTCATCGGGCTGGGCTCCGATGAGTTCCGCCGCATCCTGAACGCGGCGGTGAGCCTGACCGCCACCATGGCGCTGGTGTCCTACACCGCGAAGCTCAATCTCGCCCGCGGCTACATGGCCATCGCCCTGCCGTCAGCAGTAGTTCTCGATCTGGGCATCAGGTATCTGCTCCGCAAGCAGCTGCACCGGCTGCGCGGCCGGGGCAGGTGCATCCGCCAGGTGATCGCCGTCGGCCACGCCACGGCTGTGGCCGAGCTTGTCACCACGCTGCGCCGCGACAGCTACCACGGCCTCGCGGTGGTAGCGGCCTGCGTCGCTGATGTCCCAGCCAGCGGAGAGGTGGCGGGGGTGCCGGTAGCTGGCGGCCTGAGCGCTGCCGCGGCGGCCGTTAGGCAGTTTGACGCCGACAGCGTGGCCGTGCTCAGCTGCCCCGAAATAGACGGCACGCGCCTTCGTGAGCTGGCCTGGGAGCTGGAGAAGACAGGCACCGACTTGTGCGTCGCGCCCGCCCTGCTCGACGTCGCCGGGCCGAGGACGACGATCCGGCCGGTCGCCGGGCTGCCGTTGCTGCATGTGGACCATCCGGAACTTGCGGGGGCGAGGCAGGTCATCAAGGCCGTCTTCGACAAGGCGGCCGCCGTTCTGGTACTGGTCCTGCTCTCGCCCCTGTTCCTGGCCATAGCGCTGGTGATCAGGTTCACCGAGCAGGGTCCGGTGTTCTTCCGGCAGACCAGGGTGGGCCGGGACGGGAATTCCTTCACCCTCTACAAGTTCCGGACCATGGTCGTCAACGCCGACCAGCAGAAGGCGCAGCTGGCCGCGTGCAACGAGGCGGACGGGGAGCTGTTCAAGATCCGCCGCGATCCCCGGGTGACCCGGAGCGGCGCATGGCTGCGCCACTGGTCACTGGATGAGCTACCCCAGCTGCTCAATGTCCTGCGCGGGGAAATGTCTCTGGTCGGCCCGCGGCCCGCCCTGCCCGAGGAAGCGGCGCGCTACGCCTACCATGTGCGGCGCAGGCTCGCGGTCAAGCCCGGGATCACCGGTCTCTGGCAGGTCAGCGGGAGGTCCGACCTGCCCTGGGACGAGGCGGTCAGGCTCGACCTCCGTTACGTGGAGAACTGGTCATTCGCCCTAGACCTGCAGATCCTGTGGAAGACCGGCTCGGCAGTCCACCGCGGGTCCGGGGCCTACTAGCCGACGTCGCCGGCGCTTTCGGGCTGCGGCAGCCCGGCCGACCGCTCGGCCGACGCCAGCGGCTGGCGTTGCATGACTATCTCGATGGGATAGCCGGGACGCATAGCACTCGTCGAGTACTCGACGGCTAAATTTGAATTGTCGTAGGCGGTCCTGACGGTCCGGAGTACAGGATCACCAGGCTGCAGCCCGAGCAGCGCCGCGTTAAATGCGTCAGCAGGCGCGGCCGTGCATCTCTGCCTCGCCGTGACGATGCGGACTCCGTAGTGCTCTTCCACCATCGCATACAGCGATCCGTTCAGCAGCGGATGCGCGACCAGCCCGGCAAAGCGAGCGAATGGCAGCCACGAGCTCTGCACGACGACCGGGCAGCCGTCCATGGTGCGTAGCCGCCGGACCAGCACCGCGAGAGCGCTTGCCCCGAGCCCCAAATCCTCTCGCGCTGCCGGAGGCGGCTGATCCACGCATGCCTTGATCAGGCTCGTCTGAACGTCGTGACCTTCCCTGCTCATGGACTCGGTCCAACTCTCCTCGGCCAGGGCAACCAGTCCGCTCGCGTGACGGCCTGGAGGTTGCTCAGCCGCAAAGGTACCCAGGCCCTGGCGCCGGACCACGATTCCCTCAGATGCCAGGGCACCGAGGGCCTGCCGGATCGTCATGCGCGCTACACCGTATCGGGCGGCGAGGTCAGCCTCAGAGGGCAAGCGCGCCCCGGGGCGCCATTCGCCTGTGGAGATCCTTACCCGCAGGTCATCGCGAATGCTCATATGGATTGGTCTGGTCAACTCTGTTCCCCGGCGTGTCACAACATTGGGCATGGCGTGGCGTGATCCTCGACAGGTCCGGACGAGATCACGGTCATGGTTTTATATGAAATGGTGCGATGCTGTGGCAGAGCCAGTGAGGCAGGGCCGTTAGGCCCTGTCTCAGGTCTCCCAACTGGAAGATCTGCTCGTCGTAGTTCCCTGCGAGGGCCTACCGGGGCTCCCGCCCTCTAGGACCACCAGGAAGGTCAAGATCGAAATAAAATGCACTTCAGCGTACCAGCGAACGAACTCGCCTTCATGATCGAGGCTAATTTTTCACGCGCCGGCCCGGCGTCGATCGTCGCCGAGTGCAGCTAGCGCCTTCTCCGGTCCTCTATTACTCCAGAGGACTAGATGACCCCCGGAGGCTCTGTGACCGTGCACATTTTAAGCCGCCCCTGCCGGCGATCGCCTAATTCCCAGATCAGAGTCTTGATATGAACACATAGAGGGTTATTCAGGCAGTTGCGTAGAAGTGAAGAGCTATTACAGTTGAGATGGTTGTTGCGAATGTTGCCAGCGGCCTGCGATAGTCGGTGTGCAGGATCCGCCATGTCTTGAAGTTGGCGATTGCCCGCTCGATGACGTAGCGAATCTTGTTGACCTGCTTGTTAAATTCTTTCTCCCAGTCCAGGAGCTCGCGGTGGGCGGGCTTCCTGATGGGTGTGATCATGCCGTTTCCGATGTATCCCTTATCGCCGATCCAGCTGGCGGGATCAAGTGTCAGGAGGACTCCGGATTCGCGGAGGCAGTGCGTGTCGTGGCGGCTTCCGTCGACCGGGTCGGAAATCCATTTGAGGTCGCCGTCGAGTGTACAGGCGACCTGCACATTCAATCCCGTGGTCTTGTGCTTGCCGGAGTAGAGTTCCGGGCGCGAGGCCCATGACCAGCACGGGAGCAGGCTGCCATCGATGATGTACGGCGTCTTGTCGTCCAGGTCGTCCGCTGTCGGGACGTAATCCGCGAGGGCGTTCCCCAGCAGCGGCGTGATCGCCGAGACTGCCCGGCTGACCGTTGGCTGGGACACGCCGAACGTTTCCGCCAGTTCCGCCTGGATACGATTCCGGCGCATGTAAGTCAGTGCGATCACCACGGACTTGTACAGTCCGAGGACCGGTGGCCACGGGTGCTTCTCGCCTTTGTCTTTCGCGCAGATCATCACGCACAGGTCGACGATATCTTCCCTGGAAAACCCAGTGGTATGATACATGAAGGGCGGCCTGCCTTGTGGTGAGAGTGGTGTCCTAGCAGCTCAATTCTCCCACGAGCAGGCCGTTCGCTTGCCAATAGTCACGAATGGATCACAAAATGGCTTCGTGAATAAGCCTCACACTCCTGAATAAGCTGACGCCTGATCTCGGTTCGCCCCAGGCGAACTGGTATAGGAACGCTGGCGTCCTACGCTCAGAGTTGAGTAACGGCACCACGCAGATACGAGATGCTTCACCAGGGAACTACGGAGGTCAGTTCCTCAACGCGGAACGCAACTTGCTACAGGATCGAGGGTGGATCTTCGATCATGGGACCAACATATGGAATGCGCCATGAAAGTAAACCCGTCTCCTTCTCGGCTCGGATTTGTCGCGGCTGGCCGTTCTGCCTTTGATTTCGTAACCGAGCCTCCGTACTCGCTATGGCTTGCAGATCAGGATGAAGGGAGGATCGGATATGAAGGTGATGACGTGGTCCTTGCGGTCCTGCACGATCTAATGTCCTATGAGTTGGACATTGCCTTGTCAAGGCCCTCCGTCGCGGAGGAGGTCCAGCATCCGTTCACGCTTGTCGACCTGATACGGGTCGCCGACCCTGTTAGGGCTCATGCCCACAGGCAGTTCGCAGCCACTAGCATCGCTTCGGTTCAGCGCGGTACGGCGAACCTCGCGTCCGAATTTCGGAGGTACGGACTGGAGGCGCTGGCAGGCTCGGCGGACTTCTACCAGAAGATGTTGACCGCACGAGCTGAATCCATTAGACAGTTCGGCATAGATTTGGCTGATAAGGCCGCGCGACGGAACGCGGAGCGTGTATGGCAGCGGCGCGACTTTCAGGGTGTCGTCAAAGCCTATCGTGCGATGGCCGACCGTTTGTCACAAGTCGAACGTGAACGCCTCCGCTATGCCGAAAAACGATTTCACGGATGAGCACTTCGGTAATTGTGCTGGCGTACCAAAATTGGCCGGGAGGCACCACTGCTGGCCGTTCTTCTGTGCGCGCTGGGGGTGGTGTGCGCCGTCCTCTCGGTGGGCTGCCTGAGGGTGGGCCGGCGGATGTGGCGGGGTGAGGGTCGGCCGCTCTCGCGCTGGCTCCAGAGTCCCCTGATCGACGGCGAGACGCGCCGGGTATGACCGGGGTGTCCTGGCTATGAGCGCGATATGCGCGGGCTGGGCGGTCCTGACGGTGGATGCCGGGGTATTCGGCCCACGGCCGACGCCGATAGCGGCGACGAGCTGTTTCGCGGAGATGCAAGGTCTCCTGCTGAGGTTAAGGCGGCTGGCGGCTTCAAGCCGTGGGCTCCCGGCTGCTGTCCGAGGCTGCGAAAGCATCGGTCACCGGGCAGCCGACGGGCGAAGTCTGGGAGAACCCTGACTACTAACCGGCAGATGAGTGACGGTACACGGCACCGCTATGCCGGCTCCGTCCGGTCGCGATGATGTCAGCCGGGTGGCGCGGGGAGTTCCGCCAGGCTCAGCGGCCATCCTTGTACGCTGGCGCCAAGCGAGCCGGACCGAGCGGAGGGAGCGAGCCGTCAGTACGCCACGGGTGGTCGTGCTGGTGTCCGGGGCCGGCAGTAACTTGCAGGCGCTGCTGGGCGCCGCGGGCCACGAGGACTTCGCCATCGTCGCGGTCGGCGCCGACCGCGACGCCATCCCCGCCCTCGACCGGGCCGCCGCCGCGGGCATCCCGGCGTTCGTCCGCAAGCTGAACGACTACCCGCAGCGCCCCGACTGGGATGAGGCCTTGACACAGGCCTGCCGGGAGCACCAGCCCGACCTGATCGTGCTGGCCGGCTTCATGAAGCTGGTCGGGCCGGCGTTCCTCGCCGAGTTCGGCGGCCGGGTGCTGAACACTCATCCCGCGTTGCTACCGTCATTCCCGGGCATGCATGCGGTGCGGGACGCGCTGGACGCCGGGGTGAAGCTCACCGGGTGCACGATCTTCCTGGTGGACGCGGGCACCGACACCGGGCCGGTGATCGCCCAGGCGGCGGTCCCGGTAGCGGACGACGATGACGAGGCCGCCCTGCACGAGCGGATCAAGGTGACCGAGCGCAGGCTGCTGGTGCAGACCGTGGGCCGGATGGCCCGCGAGGGGTGGACCGTGCAGGACCGGAAGGTGAGGATCGGCCGTTGACCGAGGTGGCAATCAGGCGCGCGCTGATCAGCGTCTACGACAAGACCGGGCTGGCTGAGCTGGCCGCGGCCCTGCATGAGGCCGGAGTGGAGATCGTGTCGACCGGCAGCACCGCGGCGGCGATCGAGGCGGCCGGGGTGCCGGTCACGCCGGTCGAGCAGGTCACCGGGTTCCCCGAGTGCCTCGACGGCCGGGTCAAGACGCTGCACCCGGGCGTCCACGCGGGCCTGCTGGCCGACCTGAGCAAGGCCGCCCACCGCGACCAGCTCGCCGAGCTGGGCATCGCGCCCTTCGACCTGCTCGTCTCCAACCTCTACCCGTTCGAGGCGACGGTGGCGAGCGGGGCCACCTCGGCGGAGTCCGTCGAGCAGATCGACATCGGCGGCCCGGCCATGGTCCGCGCCGCGGCCAAGAACCACGCCACGGTCGCCGTCGTCACCAGCCCGCAGGAGTACCCGGACGTCGCCCAGGCCGCGCGGGACGGCGGGTTCACCCTGGAGCAGCGCCGCCGCCTGGCCGCCCGCGCCTACGCGCACACCGCCGCCTACGATGCGGCGGTCGCCTCCTGGTTCGCCGCGGCCTACGCGCCCGACGAGATAGCGGCCGACACAGGCTGGCCGGACGTGACCGGCGCCCTCTGGACCCGCCGCGAGGTCCTGCGGTACGGCGAGAACCCGCACCAGCGAGCCGCTCTTTACATACGAAACGGGGCCGCCTCAGGACCCGGCATCGCCACCGCCGAGCAGCTCCACGGCAAGGCCATGTCCTACAACAACTATGTCGACGCCGACGCGGCGCGGCGGGCCGCCTTCGACTTCGACGGGCCGTGCGTCGCGATCATGAAGCACGCTAACCCGTGCGGGATCGCGCTCGGCGCGGATCTCGCGCAGGCTCACCGGCTGGCTCACGAGTGCGACCCGACCTCCGCCTTCGGCGGCGTGATCGCGGCCAATGGCATGGTCACGGCCGCGCTGGCCGCGCAGGTGGCCGAGATCTTCACCGAGGTGCTCATCGCGCCCGACTTCGCGCCCGAGGCGGGGCAGCGTGGGAATCGGCATGGGCCAGGTCAACCGGGTCGACGCGGCCCGGCTGGCGGTGGCGCGGGCCGGTGATCGGGCCGCCGGGGCCGTCGCGGCCAGCGACGCGTACTTCCCGTTCCCGGACGGCTTCGAGATCCTGGCCGAGGCCGGCGTCCGGGCCGTTGCCGAGCCGGGCGGATCGGTCCGCGACGAGCTGACCATCGAGGCCGCGCGGGCCGCTGGCGTCACGCTTTACCTCACCGGAGTGCGGCATTTCTACCACTGAGGCCGCAGGTGCCCGGCCGAGCGAAGGGCCGCGGGCCACCCGGCGAGCGTTCATGCCCGGTACTACTTAACTCGCAAGTAAAGTAGTGTGAGGCACGGTCGCAGGGGTACCCCGGTGCCAGTCGCGCTGGCAGGTTTGACAGTCTTTACCCTGTCAGCGCCCCCTAGGGGGAGGCAGGACACCGTGCTGGGAGCGCGGATCAGGTAGCAGGAGGGCAGGCAGTTGCAGAGGGAGGTCGGCCGCCGATCATGAACATCGTTGTCTGCGTGAAGCAGGTACCTGACACCGCTTCCGATCGCGAGCTCACGGAATCCGACAGCACGCTGAACCGGGCCTCGGCCGATCCCTGGATGAACGAACTCGACGAGTTCGGGATCGAGGCGGCCCTGCAGCTCACTGAGAAGCACGGCGGCGAGGTCACCGTCCTGTCCATCGGCCCGGACAAGGCGGCCGAGACGATCCGCAAGGCGCTGTCCATGGGCGCGGACAAGGCCGTGCACATCAGCGACGAGGCCCTGCACGGCTCGGACGCCCTGATCATCTCCGAGGTCATGGCCAAGGCCCTCGGCCGCATCGGCTTCGACCTGGTCATCCTGGGCTCGGAGTCGACCGACGCCAAGATGGGCGTCCTGGCGGCCATGCTGGCCGAGCGGCTCGGCCTCCCGCAGCTGTCCTATGCCACCAAGGTCGAGGCCGACGGGAAGACCGTTACCATCAACCGTCTCGCCGACTACGGCTACGACACCGTCGAGGCGACCCTGCCCGCGGTGCTGAGCGTGGTCGAGAAGATCAACGAGCCGCGGTACCCGTCGTTCAAGGGGATCATGGCGGCCAAGAAGAAGCCGGTCGAGAAGCTGACCCTGGCCGACCTGGAGATCGACCCCGCGCAGACGGGCCTGGCCGCCAGCGCCACCGAGGTGGTCAGCTTTGCCGCCCGGCCGCCGCGCCAGGCCGGCACGATCGTGGCCGACGAGGGCGAGGGCGGCGTGGCCGCCGCGGACTTCCTCGCCGCCGGCAAGTTCATCTGAGCACAGGCTTCCTGAGCACAGGCTTCCTGAGTACAGGCTTACGGAAAGGGCTGCCGGAGATGGCGGAAATCCTTGTCCTCGTCGAGCACCAGGGCGAGACGGTTAAGAAGGTCACATTCGAGATGCTGACCGCGGCGCGCGCCTTCGGCGAGCCGTCCGCGGTCTGGGCCGGGGACGGCGCCGAGGCGGCGCGCGACCGGCTGGCGGAGTTCGGGGCGGCGAAGGTCTACGTCGCCGACGGCCCGGACCTGACCGACTACGTAGTGGCGCCCCAGGCTGAGCTGGTGGCCAGCCTGATCGCCGACCACTCGCCGGCCGCCGTCCTGGTGGCGGGCAGCCCGACGGGCCGCGAGGTGGCCGGGCGGGTCGCCATCAAGACCGGCTCGGGCATCCTGACCGACGTCACCGCGCTGGGTGACGGGCTGCAGGGCGAGCAGTCGATCTTCGGTGGCGCGATCACCGTCCAGGCCAAGGTCACGAAGGGCACGCCGCTGATCGTGATCCGGCCCAACGCCATCAGCGCTCAGGCCTCGCCAGGGCCCGCGGAGATCGTGCCGGTGGAGATCGCCGTCCAGGCCAAGGTCACGAAGGGCACGCCGCTGATCGTGATCCGGCCCAACGCCATCAGCGCTCAGGCCTCGCCAGGGCCCGCGGAGATCGTGCCGGTGGAGATCACCGTCAGCGACGCGGCCAAGGGCGCGAAGATCACCGAGCGGGTCGAGCAGGAGCGCGGCGCGCGCCCGGAGCTGACCGAGGCGTCGATCGTCGTCTCCGGCGGCCGCGGCATGGGCAACGCGGAGAACTTCGGCATCATCGAGAAGCTGGCCGACTCGCTCGGTGCCGCGGTCGGCGCGTCCCGCGCGGCCGTCGACGCGGGCTGGTACCCGCATGCGTTCCAGGTTGGCCAGACCGGCAAGACCGTGTCCCCGCAGCTGTACATCGCGGCCGGGATCTCCGGCGCGATCCAGCACCGCGCGGGCATGCAGACATCCAAGACCATCGTGGTCATCAACAAGGATCCCGAGGCGCCCATCTTCGAGCTCGCCGACTTCGGCGTGGTGGGGGACCTGTTCAATGTGGTCCCTCAGCTCACCGAAGAGGTCACCAAGCGGTCGGCCGGCTGACGACGAGCCGCTGCCCCGAGGCTGGATCGCCTGATCAGGATCACGGTTAGGCTTTGACTATCATGCACGCGTACCTCGACCACGCGGCGACCAGCTTGCTGGTGCCCGAGGCCCTGACGGCGATGACCGAGGAGCTCAGCCAGCTCGGCAACCCGTCATCCCTGCACAACTCGGGCCGCCGCGCGCGCCGGGTCGTCGAGGAGGCTCGGGAGCAGATCGCCGCCGTCTACGAGGCCCGGCCGAGCGAGGTCGTCTTCACCAGCGGCGGCACGGAGGCCGACAACCTGGCCATCAAGGGCCTGTTCTGGTCGCGGCGGGCGGCTGACCCGGCGCGCAACCGGGTGCTGGTCCCCGAGACCGAGCACCATGCCGTCCTGGACAGCGTGCACTGGCTGGCCAGCCACCAGGGTGCCGAGGTGACCTGGCTGCCAGTCTCCTCCGCCGGCCGGACCGACCCCGATGACCTGCGCGCGGCTATCGAGCAGGATCCGTCGAGCGTGGCCCTGGCCAGCGTCATGTGGGCCAACAACGAGGTCGGAACGGTGCAGCCCATCGCCGGGCTCGCCCAGATCGCCCGCGAGTTCGGGGTGCCGTTCCACAGCGACGCCGTCCAGGCCGCCGGGCAGCTGCCCGTCGGGCTGGCCTCCAGCGGGGCCACCGCCCTGACCGTCACCGCCCACAAGATCGGCGGCCCGGTCGGGGTCGGTGCGCTGCTGCTGGCCCGCGGCTCCGACCCGGTGCCCGTGCTGCACGGCGGCGGCCAGGAGCGCGATGTCCGGTCGGGCACGCTGGACGCCCCGGCCATCCGCGCGTTCGCGGTGGCCGTCGAGATCGCCTTCGAGCGCCGGGCCGACGAGGCTAAGCGGCTGGCCGCCTTGCGCGACGACCTGATCGCCCAGGTCACGGCGGCGGTCCCGGACGCCGTGCTGAACGGGGCCCGCCCCGGCCCCGGCCGCCTGCCCGGCAACGCGCACTTCTCGTTCCCCGGCTGCGAGGGCGACGCGCTGCTGATGCTGCTCGACGCCCGGGACATCGCCTGCTCCACCGGCTCGGCCTGCACTGCCGGCATTGCGCAGCCCAGCCACGTCCTGCTCGCCATGGGCGCGGACGAGGCCCGGGCCCGGGGCTCGCTGCGCTTCTCCCTCGGCCACTCCACCACCCAGGCCGACATCGACGCCCTCGGCGCCGTCATCGGCGAGGTCGTCGAGCGCGCCCGCCGGGCGACCGCCCGCTAGCGCCCGGGTGGCCCCGGCGGGCGGCGCTGGCCTAGCCGCAGCCCTGGTAGTGGCCCTGGGGAATGACAGAGACCTGCGGTCCGAGCGGGCTGTTGGTGATGTTTAACGCGCCAGGCCCGCGAAACCTTTACCGCGGCCGGCCCGCCGAGTCCGGCCCCGTCACCATCCCCGCGGTGGCCCGGCGCGGCCGACGGCGCCACCGCGGCCGGCTCCCACCGGGAACCCGACGGACCTGCTCACCGGAGAGCCGGGCCCAAGCCCCGTGCCCGGCGGTCCCGGCAGCAGCCGGCCACCGATCGACGACCCCGGCCGCCGCGGCGCGCGCATATCCTGATTCCGTCATGACTACTCTGCGCGTGCTGGCCGCGATGTCGGGTGGCGTGGATTCCGCCGTCGCCGCGGCCCGGGCCGCCGAGGCCGGCCACGACGTCACCGGGGTCCACCTGGCCCTGTCGGGCAACCCCCGGTCCTACCGGACCGGCGCCCGCGGCTGCTGCACTCTCGAGGATGCCCGCGACGCCCGCCGGGCCGCCGACGTGATCGGCATCCCGTTCTACGTGTGGGACCTGGCCGAGCGCTTCCACGAGGACGTCGTTGAGGACTTCGTGGCGGAGTACGCCCGCGGGAACACCCCCAACCCGTGCCTGCGCTGCAACGAGAAGATCAAGTTCGCGGCCGTGCTGGACCGGGCCATCGCCCTCGGCTTCGACGCGGTCTGCACCGGCCACCACGCCCGCCTCATCCCGGCCCTGCCCACTCCCGCCCCCCAGCCCGACGAAGCCGGCCGGCCCGGCGAAGCCCTCCAGCCCGGCGAAGCCGACCGGCCCGACGAGCCCGAGGCCGCCCGGCCGGACCCCGGCAGGCGCCGCCTGCTGCGCAGCGTGGACGCGGGCAAGGACCAGTCATACGTGCTGGCCGTCTTGACCAGCGCCCAGCTGGACCGGGCCATGTTCCCGCTCGGCGATATCACCAAGGAACAGGTCCGCCAGGAGGCCGCCGCCCGCGGCCTGGCCGTCGCCGACAAGCCGGACAGCCACGACGTCTGCTTCATCCCCGACGGGGACACCCGCTCGTTCCTGCGCGGTCACCTGGGCAGCGCCCCCGGCGCCATCGTCGACGCCGAGGGGACTGTCGTGGGCCGCCACGACGGCAGCTACGGGTTCACCGTCGGCCAGCGCCGGGGCCTCGGCCTCAGCCGCCCGGCCTCCGACGGCCAGCCCCGCTACGTCCTGGATATCGAGCCGGTCTCCCGCGCGGTCACCATCGGCCCGGCCGCCGACCTGGAGGTCACCCGGATCGAGGCCGCCCGCCCGGTCTGGTCCGGCTGCGTGCCGCCCGGCCGACCGCTCGACTGCCTGGTCCAGCTCCGGGCCCACGGCACCCCGCTGCCCGCCACCGTCACTCCGGCCACCGAGCCCGCCGGCGCCGACCTGCTGCAGATCACGCTGCACGAGCCCGCCCGGGGCATCGCCCGCGGCCAGGCCGCCGTCCTCTACGACGGCGACGTCGTCCTCGGTTCCGCGACCATCGCCCGCGCCGTCCGCGACCCGTCCGCCGCGCCCGCCCCTGCCCGCTAGCGCCGGCCGTCCCCGCAGCGGCTGGCCCGTCGCGCAGGGACCCGGACCGTCTATCAGCTGCTGATGCTCATGGGGCTAGATAGTCAGGTGAGACGGATTATCGGCCGCCGGCAGGCCCCCAGGCCGGCCCGCACCGCCGATCGCCGCCCTGGGCAGCAGCATGACCGAAAGGTCGCTGCTGCCCTGGCAGCAGCAACGTTACGTTCACGTCGCTACGGGAGGCCGCCGGCCGCTTCTCCCGTCGAGGCCCGAGTCCCTCCCGTCACAGCCACCCATCCAGCCTCACGCACCTCTCCGTGCCCGTGGTCGCCTGGGCTAGGTGACCCCCTGCCGCGATCGCGGGAGGCGATTCCGCCACAGCGCCCACCGAGGGTGGGCCGACCGGCCCGGGACGAAGCCAGTCGCCTCCGCTGGGCTGCGCCGTCCGCCGCCTAAGCCGCCAGCGGCCCTAGCCACGCCGGCCAGCCCGCCGCCCCGCCCCGGCCCCGCCCGGCCAGCCACGCCGAGCGCGCGGCAGCGCGCAATGTCTCAGCCCGCCACTAGGCTCTGCATGTGAGCACTGAGCGCCTGACCACGGAATCCCCGGCCACGGAGCCCGGCGGGGCAGGCGCGCCGCCGCCCGGCCCGCGGTCGTACCCGTGGGCGCCGGGCTCGGCCACCGGGGTCGGCTCGATGCCCGGCACGGACCCGGAGCAGGCGTGCGCCGTGATCATGGGGGAGCTGCCGGACTTCCCGTTCCTGCCCGAGCTGCCCGGCCGCGGCGCGGGGGCCGACATGATCGGCCGGACCGCGGCGCTGCTGGTCGACCTGCCCGTGGAGACCACGCCGGGCGGCTGGAAGCTCGCCACCAGGGCGGGCCGTGACCAGCGGCGGGCCGCCAGCTTCCTGGCCTTCGACCTGGACGCCGCGCAGCAGGCCGCCGACGGCTACGCCGGCCCCTACAAGATCTCCGTGTGCGGGCCGCTGACGCTGGCCGCCGGGATCGAGCTGAGCCGCAGCCTGAACCCGGCGCTGGCCGACCCCGGTGCCCTCGCCGACCTGACCAGCTCGCTGGCGGAGGGCCTGGCCCAGCACGTGCGCGGCCTGCGCGAGCGCATTCCCGGCGCGACCATCGTGGTGCAGCTCGATGAGCCGTCCCTGCCCGCCGTGCTGGCCGGGCACGTCCCGACGGCCAGCGCGCTGAACATGGTGCGGGCGCTCGACGAGACCGCGGCCCGCGCCGCGCTCGGTCCCGTGCTGCAGGCGACGACCGCCGCCGCCGTGGTGCATTGCTGCGCGCCGGACTATCCGTTTCTCCTGGTCAGGGATGCGGGTGCGGACGGCGTCAGCTTCGACCTGGCCACTGTGGGGCGCGGCAACCTGGACGCCCTGGCCGAGGTGGCCGACGCCGGGCTCGGGCTGCTGGTGGGGGCGCTGCCCACCGACGCGCCCGCGGGGACCAAGCCCCGCCCGCCGCGCGACACCGCCGACGCGGTAGTCACGATGTGGCGCCGGATGACGCTGGACCCGCGGCGGCTGGCCGAGCAGGTCGTGGTCACCCCGGCCTGCGGGCTGGCCGGCCTGTCGCCGCAGCTGGCCCGCACTGCGCTGGCCCACTGCCGGGAGGCCGCGCGCATCGCGCCGGAGCTGATCGAGGAGGCAGGATGACGGAGCAGCCCGGGGAGGGCCTGGAGCTCACCGAGGAACAGCCCGGGGAAGCTCCGGCCGAGGTCCCGGACGCCCCGGCGGAGGCCCGCCGCCGGCACGCGGAGCTGGCCGTCGACCTCACCGAGCACCTCTACCGGTACCACGTGCTCGACTCGCCGGTGATCTCCGACGCCGAGTATGACGAGCTCATGCGCGAGCTGGAGGGGCTCGAGGAGCAGTACCCGGAGCTGCGCACGCCCGACTCGCCCACCCAGCGCATCGGCAACCCGATCTCCACCGACTTCGCCGCCGTCGAGCACCTGGAGCGGCTGCTCAGCCTGGACAACGCGTTCTCGGCCGAGGAGCTCGACGCGTGGGCGGCCCGGGCGCAGAAGCTCGGCGCCGCCGGCCCGTACCTGTGCGAGCTGAAGATCGACGGGCTGGCCATCGCGCTGGTGTACCGGGGCGGCCGCCTCGTCCGGGCCGCGACCCGGGGTGACGGCGTGACCGGCGAGGACGTGACCCCCAACATCAAGACCATCGCGGCCGTGCCGGCCCGGCTGGCCGGGACGGGCTGGCCGCCGGAACTGGAGGTGCGCGGCGAGGTGTTCTTGCCGGTGGCCGCGTTCAACGAGCTGAACGAGCGGCTGACCAGCGAGGGGAAGGCGCCGTTCGCGAACCCGCGCAACTCGGCGGCCGGCTCGCTGCGGCAGAAGGACCCGCGGGTCACCGCCACCCGGCCGCTCGGCATGCTCGTGCACGGGCTGTTCGTGCCGGGCGGCTCGCCCGAGGCCGGGATGCCCGCCCCCGGCGACGTCGGCCCCGATGGCGGCGAGCCCCCGGTCGGCCCCGGCGCCCCCGACACCCAGTCCGGCTGGTACCGGCGCCTCGGCGAGTGGGGCCTGCCGGTCAGCGACCGCTTCGAGGTCGTCGAGGACCTCGACGCGGTCCGCGCCTACGTCGCGCGCTACGGCGAGTACCGCCACGACACCCCGTACGAGATCGACGGCGTGGTCGTCAAGATCGACCAGCTCAAGCTGCAGCGGCAGCTCGGCGCGACGAGCCGGGCGCCGCGCTGGGCGATCGCCTACAAGTACCCGCCCGAGGAGGTCACCACCCGGCTGCTGGACATCCGGGTCAACGTCGGCCGGACCGGGCGGGTCACGCCGTACGCGGTCATGGAGCCGGTCAAGGTCAGCGGCTCGACCGTCGACCGGGCCACCTTGCACAACGAGGACGAGGTGCTCCGCAAGGGCGTGCTCATCGGCGACATGGTCGTGCTGCGCAAGGCCGGCGACGTGATCCCGGAGGTGGTCGGGCCGGTCGCGGACCTGCGGGCCGGCGACGAGCGGGCCTTCGAGTTCCCGCGGGCCTGCCCGGCCTGCGGGACCGCGCTGGCCCGCGAGGAGGGCGAGGTCGACTGGCGCTGCCCGAACACCCGGTCCTGCCCGGCGCAGCTGCGGGAGCGGCTGTTCCACCTGGCCGGGCGCGGCGCCTTCGACATCGAGGTGCTCGGCTACGAGGCCGCCGTGGCGCTGCTCGACTCCGGGCTGCTCGCCGACGAGGGCGACTTGTTCGGCCTCACTGACGAGTCCCTGGCCACCAGCCCGTTCTTCGTCAGCAAGCAGGGCACCCTGACCGTCAACGCCGTCAAGCTCCTGCACAACCTGGAGGAGGCACGGCAACGGCCGCTGTGGCGGATCCTGGTCGCGCTGTCCATCCGGCACGTCGGCCCCACCGCGGCCCGCGCCCTGGCCGCCGCCCTCGGCTCGGTCGACGCCATCGCGGCGGCAACGCCCGAGGCGCTGACCGCCGTGGCCGACGTCGGCCCGACGATCGCCGGGTCGGTCCAGGACTGGTTCGGCGTGGACTGGCATGCGCAGATCGTGGAGAAGTGGCGCCGCAGCGGCGTCCAGCTGGCCCAGGCGGGCTGGGTCGCGCCGCCCCCCGGCGAGCCCGCCGGCCTGCTGGCCGGGATCACGGTCGTGCTGACCGGGACCATGGCGGGCCGGACCCGCGAAGAGGCGGCCGCCGCCATCGAGGAACTCGGCGGCAAGGTGTCCGCCTCCGTCTCGAAGAAGACGCGGTTCGTGATCGCCGGGGAAAATGCCGGGTCAAAACTGGACAAGGCGCACACGCTCGGCGTGCCGGTGCTAGACGAGAGCGGCCTCGACGTGCTGCTCTCAGAAGGCGCCGACGCGGCGGCCGCGGTCGCCTCCGCCGAGACTGCGTGACAGGACCAGTGTCCTACCGTGTTCAGACACCTACGGAAAGACATGTAGTAACGGATAGTATGCAATTGGCTTCGGGAAGTGGGCCATCGGCCGTACGCTGGATGCCAGGCATGTGCACACGGGGCGCAATCGGTTGCAGCGTTGAGGTTCGCCTATGAAGGATCCGAACGACACGAGGGACATCGGTCCCCGGGTCGGCTCGCCGCTGTGGATTCACCTCATCACGGTGACCACGGCTGGCGCGGTTGCCTTCGCCGCTGCCATGTTCCACCTGCACGGCCTGCTGGGCGTGCCGGGCGGGCTGGTCATGCACCCGCTGTTCTGGCTGCTGGCGGCCCTGATCGTGGTCGGCGAGATCTGGCCGATCATCACCCCCGGCCGGTCGGGCCCGGAGTCGCCCGTCGCGTCCGTGACCTTCAGCTTCGCGGTCCTGATCTACTGGGGCCTGCCCGTGGCGCTGCTGCTGCGCGGGATCTCGACGCTGGCCGTGGGCCTGGCCGAGCGCAAGTCGGTCCGCCGCTCGGCCTTCAACTCGGCCCAGGTCACGCTGAGCCTGTCGGCCGCCGGCCTGGTCCTGCTCGCCTTCGGGCTGCATCCCTCGCCGGCCCACGTCTGGGACCCGAACGGGCACGACATGTTCGTCGTGCTCCCCGCTGCCGCGGCCTACTTCGGGGTCAACTTCCTGCTGGTCGGCATCGCCATCGCGCTGCACTCGCGGGCCCCGCTGGTCAAGACGCTCCGCAACGCCCTGCCCTACCAGGCGTTCGTCAACCTGGTCCTGCTGGCCACCGCCCCGCTGGTCGCCGTGGTCATGAACACCCACTCGGCGCTGCTGGTGCTGCTGTTCGCGTTCCCGCTGGCCGCGATCTACGTCAACGCGGCGATGTCGGTCCAGCGCGAGCACCAGGCCCACCATGACGAGCTGACCGGCCTGTCCAACCGGAAGCTGCTGATCCGCCGGACCAACGACGCGCTGGCCCAGGCCGCCCGGACCGGCGCCACGGTCGGCTTCCTGCTGCTCGACCTGGACCGGTTCAAGGAGGTCAACGACACCCTCGGCCACCCGGTCGGCGACCGGCTGCTGCAGTTCGTGGCGCACCGGCTCACCCACAGCGTGCGGCCCGGCGACATGGTGGCCCGCCTCGGCGGCGACGAGTTTGCCGTGCTGCTGCCCTCGGTCAAGGAGGCCGCCGCGGCCCGCGAGGTGGCCGCCCGGCTGCGCGCGGCGGTGTCCGAGCCGATCCGGATCGATGGGATGTCGTTCGACATCGAGGCCAGCGTGGGCATCGCGCTGTACCCGGGCGACGCCACCGGCTTCGAGCTGCTGCTCCAGCACGCCGACGTGGCCATGTACCTGGCCAAGGAGCGCCGCAGCGGCGTCGAGCGGTACGTGGCCGACTCCGACCGCAACTCCCCGGCCCGGCTGGCCCTCCTCGGCGACCTGCGCCGCGGCCTGGACCGCGGCGAGCTGGAGCTGCACTACCAGCCCAAGGTCTACCTGGCCGACCGGCGGATGGCGGGCATGGAGGCGCTGGTCCGCTGGCAGCACCCGGTCCGCGGCCTGATGGAGCCGCACGACTTCATCCCGCTCATCGAGCAGTCGTACCTGATGCGCGAGCTCACCGCGCGGGTCATGGACCTGGCCCTGGCCCAGGCGTCGCTGTGGTGGAACGCCGGGATGCGCGTCCAGGTCTCGCTCAACCTCGCCGCCCGCGACCTGCTGGACAACGGACTGACCGACATTATTGAACGTGGCCTGTCCCGCCACGGCCTCCCGCCGGGCGCGCTGCTGCTCGAGATTGACGAGCGCGTGCTCACCAGCGAGCCCGCGCACGCCGTGGCGACGGCCGAGGCCCTGGCCGCCCTGGGCGTGTCCCTCAGCCTCGACGACTTCGGGACCGGGTACTCCTCGCTGGTCCGCCTCAAGCGCCTGCCGGTCAGCGAGGTGAAGATCGACTCGTCCTTCGTCGGCCGGCTCCTGCACTCCGCCGACGACATGGTGATCGTGCGGTCGATCGTGGACCTGGTCGGCGCGCTCGGCATCCGGTCGGTGGCCGAGGGCGTCGAGTCCGCGGAAGTCGCTAGCGCCCTGGCCGCCATGGGCTGCGCCGCCGCCCAGGGCTGGTACTTCAGCAAGCCGCTGAACGCCGCCTCGGCCACCGCGTGGCTGGCCGAGCGGGAGGCGCCCGCCGTCGCGGCCCCGCGCGAGCGCAAGCCGGCTGCCGTTTATCAGGTCGGGGGGCTGCCGCCGGGCCAGTAGGGTGCCGGCGTTATCCGGTCGGTCCCGGGTCCCGGGGCCAATAGGATGGCCTCCATGCCGATTACCCGTGACGAGGTCGCGCACCTGGCGCGGCTCTCCCGGCTGGCCCTGTCTGACGCCGAGCTCGATCACTTCGCCGGGCAGCTGGACCAGATCATCACCGCCGTCGCCCGGGTGCAGGAGGTCGCGGCCGAGGGAATCCCGCCGATGACGCACGCGGTGCCCGTGGTGAACGTCCTCCGCGACGACGTCGAGGTGCCGTGCCTGCCGTCGGCGCTGGTGCTGTCCCAGGCCCCGGCCGCGGAGCAGGGGCGCTTCCGGGTCCCGCGGATCCTGGCGGAGGACTGAGATGAGCGCTGACCGGAAGATCTGCGGGGACCTGACCGAGCTGACCGCGGCCCAGACCGCGGCCGCCGTGGCGGCCGGGGACGCGTCGGCCGTCGAGGTCACCACGGCCCACCTGGATAAGATCGCGGCTATCGACGCGCGGGTGCACGCGTTCCTGCACGTGGCGCCGGAGCAGGCGCTGGCCGCCGCCCGCGCCGTGGACGAGCGGCGGGCGGCCGGCGAGCCGCTCGGGCCGCTGGCCGGGGTGCCGCTGGCCCTCAAGGACGTGTTCACCACCGCGGACATGCCGACTACCTGCGGGTCCCGCATCCTGGAGAACTGGCAGCCGCCCTACGACGCCACCATCACGCGGCGGCTGCGGCAGGCCGGGGTGGTCCTGCTCGGCAAGACCAACATGGACGAGTTCGCGATGGGGTCCTCCACCGAGAACTCCGCGTTCGGGCCGTCGCGCAACCCGTGGGACCTGACCCGGGTGCCCGGCGGGTCCTCCGGCGGCTCGGCCGCCGCCGTGGCCGCCTACGAGGCGCCGCTGGCCATGGGCACCGACACCGGCGGCTCGATCCGCCAGCCCGCCGCCGTCTGCGGCATCGTCGGCGTCAAGCCGACCTACGGCGGGTCATCCCGGTACGGGCTGGTCGCGTTCGCCTCGTCCCTGGACACCCCCGGCCCGCTGGCCCGCACCGTGCTGGACGCGGCCCTGCTGCACGAGGTCATGTCCGGGCACGACCCCTGCGACTCCACCTCGGTGGACGCCCCCGTCCCGCCGGTGGTGGCCGCCGCGCGGCAGGCCGACGTGGCCGGCCTGCGGATCGGCGTGGTCAGCGAGCTGCGCGGGGACGGCTACCAGCCCGGCGTGCTGGCCCGGTTCCGCGAGGCGGTGGAGCTGCTGGAGTCTATCGGCGCCAAGGTCACGGAGGTCTCCTGCCCGCACTTCCGCTACGCGCTGCCCACCTATTACCTGGTCGCGCCCAGCGAGGCCTCGTCCAACCTGGCCCGGTTCGACGCGATGCGCTACGGGCTGCGGGTCGGCGACGACGGCACCCGCAGCGCCGACGAGGTCATGTCCCTGACCCGGGCCGCCGGGTTCGGCGCGGAGGTCAAGCGGCGGATCATCCTCGGCACCTACGCGCTGTCCAGCGGCTACTACGAGGCCTACTACGGCAAGGCCCAGCAGGTCCGCACGCTCATCAGCCGGGACTTCGACGCGGCGTTCGAGCAGGTCGACGTGCTCGTCTCGCCGACCACGCCGACCACGGCGTTCCCGATCGGCGAGCGGGCCGACGACCCGATGGCGATGTACCTGGCCGACCTGTGCACCATCCCGTCGGACCTGGCCGGCAACGCGGCGCTGTCGGTGCCCTGCGGCCTGGCGCCGGAGGACGGCCTGCCGGTGGGGCTCCAGGTGATGGCCCCGGCGCTGGCCGATGACCGGCTGTACCGGGTGGGCGCCGCCGTGGAGGCGGCGCTGGAGCAGCGCTGGGGCGGCCCGCTGCTGGGCCAGGCGGAAGGGATCGGATGACTGTGTCCGCAACTACGGGGTCACTTGCGGCAGCGGCGCCCGCGCTGGTGCCCTACGACGACGCGGTGGCTCGCTACGAGCCGGTCATCGGCCTGGAGACCCACGTCGAGCTGGGCACGGTGACCAAGATGTTCTGCGGCTGCCGCACCGTGTTCGGGGCCGAGCCCAACTCGTCGGTGTGCCCGGTCTGCCTGGGCCTGCCCGGCTCCCTGCCGGTGACCAACCGGGTCGCGATCGAGTACACGATCCGCATCGGCCTGGCTCTGAACTGTGACATTTCCACCTGGTGCCGGTTCGCCCGGAAGAACTACTTCTACCCGGACATGCCCAAGGACTACCAGATCTCGCAGTACGACGAGCCGCTGTGCACCGACGGCTGGCTCGACATCGAGGTCGACGGCCGGCCGGTCCGGATCGGCATCGAGCGCGTCCACCTCGAGGAGGACACCGGCAAGTCCCTGCACGTGGGCGGGGCCACCGGCCGGATCCACGGCGCGGACTACTCCCTGGTCGACTACAACCGGGCCGGGATCCCGCTGGTCGAGGTGGTCACCAAGCCGGTGCCCGGCACCGGCGCGCTGGCTCCGGAGATCGCCCGGGCCTACGTCACCGAGCTGCGCGAGCTGCTCCGCGCCCTTGGCGTCTCCGACGTCCGGATGGAAGAGGGCTCGCTGCGCTGCGACGTGAACACCTCGATCGCGCCCGCCGGGGCGCCGTGGGGGACGCGCACCGAGACCAAGAACGTCAACTCGCTGCGCTCGGTCGAGCGCGCCGTCCGGTTCGAGATCCAGCGCCAGGCCGGCGTGCTCGACGCGGGCGGCCGGATCATCCAGGAAACCCGGCACTTCCAGGAGGGCGCGGGCACGACCATCGCCGGGCGGAGCAAGGAAGAGGCGCAGGACTACCGGTACTTCCCCGAGCCTGACCTGGTGCCGCTGGCTCCGTCGGGGGAGTGGGTGGATGAGCTGCGGGCCGCCCTGCCCGAGCTACCCGCGGCCCGCCGCGCCCGGCTGCGGGCCGACTGGGGCCTGTCCGCCCTGGGCATGACGGCGCTGGCGAACGCCGGCGCGCTGGACCTGGTCGAGCAGACCGTCGCCGCCGGCACGACGGCCGCCGATGCCCGCAAGTGGTGGCTCGGCGAGCTGGCCCGGCGGGCCAACGAGTCCGGCACCGAGCTGGCCGCCCTGCCGGTGACCCCGGCGCAGGTCGCCCGCGTCGCGGCCCTGGTCACCGCCGGGACGCTCAACGACAAGCTGGCCCGCCAGGTCCTCGACTTCGTCCTCGCAGGCGAGGGCGAGCCGGACGAGATCGTGGCCGCCCGCGGCCTGGCCGTGGTCAGCGACGACGGCGCCCTGACCGCCGCGGTGGACGAGGCGATCGCCGCCCACCCGGACATCGCGGCCAAGATCCGCGACGGGAAGACGGCCGCGGCAGGCGCGCTGGTCGGAGCGGTCATGAAGGCGACCCGCGGCCAGGCCGACGCCGGCCGCGCTCGCGAGCTCATCCTGGACCGCCTCGGCTAATTCCGCGGCGGACGACCGGCCAGCTCGCTGATGCCGCGGGCGCGGCGACGACCGCCGCCGCGGTAAACGCCGGAACGGTGCGCTGGGCATTCTCGTAGCAGAAGATCCTGCGGTTTCGGCAGCGCCCAGCGCGCGAGTTCCCTGAATGATGTGTTCCCGCCCGGTTAATGGCCCGCTTCGGTGCCAGCCGAATTGCGCGGGCCGCGAACAATGTCTGGCAAAATCGCTTAGCAGTGCCATTCAAGTTACTGTTGTTATTACCGCAGCAAGGGCGCGCCGCGGCGCGCCTGCCGGATCCCGGCCGCGCGAGCCGGAGTTCCGGCCGGTACGTCCTCGGCGGTCTGGCCGCGGGCGCAGCGGGCCAATCCGAGGTACGTGACGGGTCGATGTGCGGTCCTGCACGCGAGGGGCCTGGCCTGCGGAGAGTTCTGCCGGCCGCCGGAGCGTGTGGCTTGAGGCATAAGTCGACATCTGTGACGCACCAGATGGATGCCCGACCTCAATCGAAGCGTGACCTCCGGCACTTAGGGTGATAGGGGCATCGCTGATAAGCAAGGTCGGGTCCGGGTCTTCGGCCACTTCACAGGTTCGCCTGATACCACGGACCGGCCTTCCGGTGATCGTGCCCGGCGCGGCGGGGCGGCGAGCACGGGCAACGATGCGGCGGTGCAGGACCGGACGCCAGCAGCGCCGCTGGCCCGCGCCGGACCCGGGATATCGGACAGGGAGGCTTAGTGCGCGCTGACTCAGCAGGTGGCGCGCTATGAGCATGCCCGCGGCGGCGTGGACCGCGCTGAGCTCCGCGGCGGCCCTCGGGGGCGCCGGGTGGCTGCTGGTCGGCCGTCAGCAGCCGGAGGCGGTCCGGTCGGCCCGGCGCTGGCTCGCGGCCGCGGTCCTGCTGTGGGGCGGCGCGGCCGTGATCCGCGGCCTGGCGGCCGGCTCGGTCGGTTCCGCGCTCCCGCTCGCAGTCACCATCCTGCTCACCGTGGTCGCCCTGCCCGCCCTGGTGATCGGCCTGGCCGGGCTGGCCTCGCCCCGTCCGGCGGGCGGGCTGTCCGGGCTGTTCCAGCTGCGGCTGGCCCGGGCTGAGGTGCCGTGGCTGGCCGACGGCTGCCTGGTCGCGGCCTCGCTGTTCCTGATCGCCTGGGTCACGGTGCTGTCGTCCGCCTACCCGGGCGCCGCTGTGGGCGCCGGGTCGTTCGCCACGGACCTGATCGGCCTGCTGGCCGACCTGGTGGTGCTGGGCGGCATCCTGCGGCTGGCGGCGCGGGCCGGCTGGCAGGCCCTGACCCCTGGCCTGGCGCTGCTGCTGGCCGCGGCCGGCGACGCGCTGGCGGTCGGCGCCCGGGTCAGCGGCTCGGCCCCCGGCTGGGGGGCGCAGGTCGCCTGGCTGGCCGCGATCTGCGTGCTGGGCGCCACCCCCCTCGTCGCGCGGCGGCTGCCCCCGGCGACGCCGTCCGACGACTCGCGCCTGCCGGGCTACGCGGCGATCGGCGTGGCGGCCCTCGCCGTGATCGTGGCCGTGGGCAGCGCGCTGGCGGGCGGCCGCCTGCATCCGGTCGTCATCGTTGCGGTCACCGCCATCGTGCTCGCGCTGGTCGCCCGGCTGGCAGGCCTGCTCCGGCAGTCGGCGGCGGCGTCCGCGCTGTCGCGCGAGGCCAGCCGGCAGTTCAGCGAGCTGGCCGACCGGACCAGCGACGCGGTGCTGGTCTGCGGCCTGCGCGGCCAGATCGAGTACGCCAGCCCGGCGGTGGCGCGGTTCGGGTACGCCCCGGCCGAGCTGATCGGCACCGCGCTGGCCGACCTGATCCACCCCGAGGACCGCGCGCGCGGGACGCGGGCGGCCCTGTCGGCGGGCGACAGCTCGGCCGGGCTGGCCCGGCTGGCCTGCCGGGTGCGGGCCGCGGACGGCACCTGGCGGCACGTGCAGTCCGCGATCTCCCGGTACCGCGAGCCGGGCCTGGCGGACCGGCTGCTGCTGACCGCCCACGACGTCAGCGACCAGGTCGCGCTGCGCCGCCAGGTCACGCACCTGACTTTCCATGACGGCGTCACCGGCCTGCCCAACCGGGCCTACCTCGAGGAGCGGGCCAAGGAGCTGGTCGGCGGGAAGGACGACGCGGCGGCGGCCATCTTCCTCGACCTGGACGGCTTCACCGCCGTGAACGACTCGGTCGGCCACGGCGCGGGTGACCTGCTGCTGGCCCAGGCGGCCCGGCGGCTGCGCGCCGCGGTGCCCTCGCACGAGATGGTGGCGCGCTGGGGCGGCGACGAGTTCGCGGTCCTCATCTCCGATGCCGCCAGCCCGCAGGAGGTCGTGGACGTCGCCGAGCGGCTGGCCGTCGGCATCGCCGCCGAGCCATTCCAGGTCGCTGACCGGTATATCCCGCTGACCGCGAGCGTCGGGGTCGCGCTGTCCGCCGGGGACGGCAGCGGTCACCTGCTGCGCAACGCCGATGTCGCCATGTCCAGGGCCAAGGAGGCAGGCGGCGGCCGGGTCGAGCTGTTCGCCGCGCACATGCACGCCGACGCGGTGCGCCGGCTGGAGCTGGCCACCCAGCTCCGCCAGGCCATCACCGACGGATCGCTGGCCATCGAGTACCAGCCCGTGGTCGAGCTGGCCACGTCCCGGGTCACCGGGGTGGAGGCGCTAGTGCGCTGGTCGTCGCGCGGCGAGCAGCTGCCGCCCAGGGAATTCCTCGGGGTGGCCGAGGACTCCGGGCTCATCGTCCCGCTCGGCGGCTGGGTGCTGCGCGAGGCCTGCCGCCAGGCCGCGGCCTGGCGGGAGTCCGGCTGGCAGATCGGGCTGTCGGTCAACTTCTCGTTCCGGCAGGTCAGCACTGCGCGGTTCGCCGAGTCGGTGCTGGCCGTCCTGGACGAAAGCGGGCTGCCCTACGGCGCGCTGACCCTGGAAGTCACCGAGCACGTACTCGTCGAGGGGGCCGAGCCCATGGTGGCCGGCCTGTCCGAGCTGCGGCGGCACGGCGTCCGGCTGGCCATCGACGACTTCGGGACCGGGTACGCGTCGCTGGCCTACCTGCGGGAGCTGCCCGTCGACATCATCAAGATCGATCCGTCCTTCGTGGCCGGCCTCGGCATCGACGGCACCCTGGCCCTGCTGACCCGGACGATCGTTCAGGTCGGTCATGACCTGGGCATCGAGGTCGTGGCCGAGGGCATCGAGCGTCCCGAGCAGCTGGAACTGCTCCGGGCCATGGGCTGCGGCCTCGGGCAGGGTTACCTGGTGGCCCGGCCGATGACCGCCCGCGGCATCGAGGATCTCGCCGCCGCCGAGGACGCCGGCCGCTCCGGTGACGGCGATGAGCGCGATGGCCGCGGCGGCTCGCCGGGCCGCGGCGGCTCGCCCGGCCGCGGCGGCTCGCCCGGCCGCGACGGCTCGCCCGGCCGCGACGATGCGGGACGCCGGGAGCGGAGTCCGGCATCGGCACCGGGATCGGGACCAGCGCCGGGACCAGCACCGGGTCCGGGGCCGGCGGGTGCCGCGGCGGCCGGCTCCGGGGCCGGCCCGGGCGCGGGCCTGCGCGAAGGCGCCGGAGCGCAGGGCGCCGATCCGGCGTGGCCTGCGGGACCCGTCGCCATCTCCTAGGGACCCGAGCCGACCGCCGTTAGACTGACCCCGCGGGCGCCGGCGGCCGCTCTTGCGAAGCCGCCACCGACGACAGGGGACCTGACTGTGCCCAGACCCATCGTCCTGGTCGCGGAGGAGCTCTCACCGGCCGGGATCGCCCTGCTGAACGCCACCTTCGAGGTCCGTTACACCGACGGCAGCGACCGGAGCCGGCTGCTGCCCGCGCTGGCCGACGCCGACGCGGTCATCGTCCGCAGCGCGACTGACATCGACGCCGAGGCGATCGCCAGCGCGCCCCGGCTCCAGGTAGTGGCCCGCGCCGGGGTCGGCCTGGACAACATCGACGTCGAGGCCGCGACCAAGGCCGGGATCATGGTCGTGAACGCGCCGACCTCCAACATCGTCAGCGCCGCCGAGCACGCGGTGGCCCTGCTGCTGGCCCTGGCCCGGCATGTGCCCCAGGCCATGGCCTCGCTGCGCCGCGGCGAGTGGAAGCGCGCCGCCTTCACCGGCGTCGAGCTGCAGGGCAAGGTGGCCGGCATCCTCGGGCTGGGCAAGGTCGGCGTCCTGGTCGCCGAGCGGCTGGCCGCGTTCGGCATGACGGTGGTGGCGTACGACCCGTACGTGGCGGCGGCCCGCGCCAGCGAGCTGGGCGTGCGCCTGGCCGGGCTGGACGAGCTGCTGGCCGAGGCTGACTTCATCAGCATCCACATGCCGCGCACGGCCGAGACCATCGGCCTGCTCGGTGACCGCGAGCTGCACCTGGTCAAGCCCGAGGTGCGGATCATCAACGCGGCGCGGGGCGGGATCGTGGACGAGGCGGCACTGGCCAGCGCGATCTCCGGAAGCCGGGTGGCCGGCGCCGCGCTGGACGTCTACGCCCACGAGCCCTGCACCGACAGCCCGCTGTTCGGCTTCGACAACGTCGTCGTCACCCCGCACCTGGGAGCCAGCACGGCGGAGGCGCAGGAGAAGGCCGGGACGGACGTGGCCCGGTCGGTCCGGCTGGCCCTGGCCGGGGAGTTCGTCCCGGACGCCGTCAACGTGCAGGGCGGCGCGGTGGCGGAGGAAATCCGGCCCGGCCTGCCGCTGGCCGAGCAGCTCGGCCGGATCTTCACCGCCCTGGCGGCGGGCGTGGCGGCCCGGGTCGAGGTCGAGGTCCTGGGCGACATCGCCGCCCTGGACGTCCGGGTCCTGCAGCTGGCCGCGATGAAGGGCATTTTCCTGGACTCGGTCGCGGAGCAGGTCACCTACGTGAACGCGCCCCTGATCGCCCGCGAGCGCGGCGTGGCCGTGAGCCTCAGCACGGCACTGGAGTGCCCGGACTGGCGAAACCTGATCCGGCTGCGGGGCACGCTGCCCGACGGGCAGGTCATCTCGGTCAGCGGCACGCTCACGGGCCTGCGGCAGGCCGCGAAGATCGTCGAGATCAACGGCTTCGCGACCGAGCTCGCGCCGGCCGATCACATGATGTTCCTCAGCTACACCGACCGTCCCGGCGTGGTCGGCGTCGTCGGCCAGATCCTCGGCGACCGGCGGATCAACATCGCCGGGATGCAGGTGTGCCGGGACGCCCGCGGCGGCGAGGCGCTCATCGCCCTGACCGTCGACTCGGCGGTGTCCGCCGACGCGCGCGACAAGATCATCGCCGCCATCGGCGCCACCGTGGCCCGGGTCGTCGACCTGAGCAGTGACTGACGGGCCGTCCCGCCGCTGACCGGCGCCCGGGCAGCCTGGCCGGCGCCAGGTAACCGGCCACTACAGTGACTTCCGTGACGCAACGCAGAGCCCGGGTGGCTGTCATCGGCGGGGACGGGATCGGCCCGGAGGTCGTGGCCGAGGCCACTAAGGTCATGCGGGCCGCGGCCGGGGACGCCGCGATCGAGACCACCAGCTATGACCTCGGGTCGCAGCGCTGGCACCGCACGGGCGAGATCCTGCCGGACTCCGTGCTGGCCGAGATCGCCGCGCACGACGCCATCCTGCTCGGCGCGGTCGGCGACCCCAGCGTCCCGAGCGGCCTGCTGGAACGCGGCCTGACGCTGCGGCTGCGGTTCGAGTTCGACCAGTACGTCAACCTGCGCCCGGTCCGGCTCTATCCCAGCATGTCGTCCCCGCTGGCCAGGGTCCGGCCGGAGGCCATCGACATGCTGATCGTCCGGGAGGGGACCGAGGGGCCCTACGTCGAGGCGGGCGGGGTCATGCGCAAGAACACGCCCGCCGAGGTGGCCACGCAGGAGAGCATCAACACGGCCTACGGCGTCAGCCGGGTGGTCCGCTACGCGATGGAGCGCGCGGCCCAGCGCCCGCGGCGGCGGCTGACCCTCGTCCACAAGAGCAACGTGCTCGCTTACGCCGGCGACCTGTGGCGGCGGACGCTGGCCCGGGTAGCGGCCGAGCCGCAGTTCGCCGAGGTCGAGACCGAGTACTGCCACATGGACGCCGCGGCCATCTCGTTCCTCACCCAGCCCGAGCGGTTCGACGTGATCGTCACCGACAACCTGTTCGGGGACATCCTGACCGCCCTCGGGGCCGCCGTGGCCGGCGGCCTCGGCCTGGCCGCGAGCGCGAGCATCAACCCCGAGCGGACCACGCCGGGCACCTTCGGGCCGGTCCACGGCAGCGCCCCCGACATCGCGGGCAAGCACAAGGCCGACCCGACGGCGGCGATCTTGTCCGCGGCCATGCTGTGCGAGTACCTGGGCCTGGCCGAGCAGGCCGCCCGGATCGAGCAGGCGGTCGCGCAGGACCTGCTGGAACGCCAGGGCGCGTGGGTGGCCCGGTCCACCCGGGAGATCGGCGACGACATCGCCGAGGAGGCTGCCGGCTAGG
>Ga0193728_1000081_pt1 | contig 40003 bp, 57 predicted proteins | sample U1c1metaG_FD_143037 | JGI IMG/M metagenome (GOLD analysis project Ga0193728, IMG submission 143037) | Soil microbial communities from a riparian zone of the East river system, Colorado, United States - U1c1 | ecosystem: Environmental > Terrestrial > Soil > Riparian zone | place: USA: East River... | reverse complement strand
CGGCGGCCTCGGCTGGCACGGCTGGAAACTCTACCACGATTCAATATATCGATACGGTGCCGGTGACAATCGGCACAGTGACGGATGGAACGCATCTAGTCATTACGAGCAATGCTCTCATGGTTGTTGGAGCGACACTGACCCAGGGCGCGGCTTCAACCACAATCACGACCGTTACCGATGCAACGCATATTATCGTCGCTGATACGACTGGCTTTACGGCGGCTGCCGCTCAGACGAGCGTTTTAGCTGGCGGAGAGAAAGTGAAAGTAACAAGCGCCGCTATTCTCGTTCAGATTAAGACATACACAGCGCCTTCGACAGCGACTAGCCCCTCGACGGTATTCCCGGTCGCCGGAGTTGACTTCTCTACTCCCACACAAGTTATTGCTGCGATTGTCGCGTCAGGCGCGGCTACTGCGCTCGTTGTTGCCACTAATAATCCATCGATGCACAGCAAAGCGGTTCATAAAGCTAATGCGTCCTCGCCGGTGTCCCTCGCTGGAGGATTAACTGCGGCTCCCGCTACTGTAACTGTTAACGGGATCACTGTAACCAGTATCACCAATGACGCCACGCAAAACGGCCTCACCCTCACACTAACACCGGGCGCTACTGCCGGTGCTGAAGTCGTAACGGTTGATGGCAGCGGGAACGTTTCTGTTCAGATTCAGGCCGGGACCTCAACCCGGACACAAATTAAAACGGCGCTCGATGCGGCTGCCGGATTTACAGCACTCTATACGGATAGTGTTACCTCTGGTTCTACGGCTAACCAAGCGGTCTATCAAAATGCAATGACCGGCGCGGCTGGCCCTACCACTCTATACGGGTTCTATGTGGACGGTACTTCTAATGCGTTGACGACAACTTTCGTCTATTTTCCTTTCGGCGGATCGGCGCAAGACTTCTTAGTTTTTAATGACGAAGTTTCTGGCTCTAAGAATGTTATTGGTTCATGGGATGGTGTGAATAACCATTTCATCGTTCCGCCCGGCACTACAGGCGTGCCCAACACATTCAGTATGACAGATTGCCGTCGCACGGGTATCTATCTGAAACAATCCGGTGGAGCGCCCGCGTATCGCGCATTCACGGTTAACCGGTAACTGACATGACGGGCCAAGATATCGTTAACTTGGTTCGGGCGGAAGTTATCGAGCCGAATCCTGCCTTCTTCACCACGCCCACGCTGCTTAATCTTTTAAACAGCGCACAGCGCAACTTTGTTCGCCGGGTGCGGTGCCTTCAAAACTTCGCCACGACTAGTACGGTCCAAGGACAAGCGGATTATCCGATGCCCTCGGATTGGCTCGGTTCGGAGAAGGTTTTTTACAACTCCCCTGTAAATGGCGTCGATAGTTGGCAACCGCTCAACCCCACGTCCATCACTAAGATGGCGCAGGAAAGCCCTAACTTCCTCTCTAGTTCTACGAACATGCAGGGTCGCCCAAACAAATACTACATCGTCAATAAAACTCTGTACGTGTTTCCTAAGCCCGCCACAAGTGGGACGAACGATATTTTCATGTTCTACGAGTCCAAGCCGACGGTGCTTAACGCGCTGTCTGACCCGTTGAGCATTGACGATAGTTTGGCAGATGGCGTCGAGGCTTACGTGCTCTGGAAAATGTGGAAGCAAGATGGCGAAGATCAACTAGCGCAAGAACAACTAGACCGGTTTGAAAAAGAAGTTGGGCGCGGCTTGACGTGGAAAAAGAAACAGCTTCTCGATGGCAAATGGAAAATCGATATCGAATCGTATGTTCCGTTTAGCTATGGCACCGCTTCTAGTGCCTCATTTGCCCAAATCAACCCACTGAATATGTAAGGAGCCAGAAATGGATACGAAAGACAATATCACTATCACCGGCAGCGTTCACATTGTGCTGACTGGCCCGGACGGAAAAGTAAAGGTTGATGAGACGCGAAATAACCTAGTCGTGACGGTGGGTAAAACCGCTCTTGCTACTTGGCTTGTTCAAGCTTCACAGGTTGCTATTTTCATGCCCTACATGGGGCTTGGCACTGGCGTAACGTCGCCCGCATCTGGCGACACAACGCTCACCACGGAATTTGCAGGTGGCGGCTATGCTCGCCAGACAGCGACACCTACTTCTAGCTCGAACGTACTGACAAAAACCGCAGTCTTCGGTGCCGGGGTAGCTACCGGGGTAGTTGCGGAGGCCGGTCTTTTCTCCGCCTCATCGAGCGGGACTATGTTTGCCCACGTTTTACTTGGACCGTATACCAAAGCTGCGGGTGACTCGCTTACCGTTGCTTGGGCAATCACTTTTAACTAATTAGGAGTATCACATGAGCGCAAAATGGCCTACTAGCGTCGCCACAGACGCCGACTTATCTATCGCGGTAAACTCGCTTCAGACCACACTTGGCAGCCCTGCCGGGTCCGGGGATGTTACGCTCACATTGGTATCTACCACGGGTTTCCCGACGGCTGGCTACGTCACGATTGATAACGAAGTGATTTCGTATACCGGCGTGTCCGGCGGAACATTGACCGGCTGTACACGCGGCGCTGACGGCACGACTGCGGCGGCTCATAGCGCGGGCGCGGCTGTTTCGGCCACGATTGTCGCAGCCCATCACAATAGTTTGAAGGACGAAGTTAAAGCGGTCGAAACGACCCTCAGTGGCGTCACGGGTTTAAGCCCCACGCTACCCCTTGCTACGTCTAAAGCTATGGTCACGGATAGTAGCGGCCATATCGCGGCCTCTTCGGTCACGGCCACAGAACTAGGGTTTGTCTCCGGCGTCACGTCGGCTATTCAAACACAGATCAATGCAAAAGGCGCTGGCACCGTAACTAGTGTTAGCGGGACCACAAATCAAATTACATCGACAGGTGGTGCAACACCGGTATTAGCTTTTGCTTCACCTGTAACGATGCCCGGCGCGGTCGCAATGGGTACGAACAAAATTACAGGAATCGGGAATGCAACGGCGGTGCAAGACGTACCGGCTTATGGTCAAATTGCCCTGTTACAAAAAATTGCTCCGACCTTTACGCAGTCTGAAACTAGTTCAACATCAAATACCTACGCGGATGCAACCGGCATGACCGTTACAGTAACGCCGATTCTATCCACAAGTCATGTTTTAATTGAAATGAGCGTCTCTGTAGAGGCTACTGGCTCAAGCAATCAATTACCGGCGATTGACCTAATTATTACCGATAGCTCGAATACCACAATCCAAGAATTTTTGTTTGCCGCCGGTTTAGACTTTTCGACCGCCCAAACGATGCGAACGATGGTGACGATTAAAGCGTGGGATGCGCCGGGTAGTACATCAGCTAAAACGTATAAACTTCGTATGCGTAGAAATACAAATTCATCTGGCGGAACGGTTTACGTTAACCGTACTGCGCTTTCCCGAACGTCTTTTGTGGAAGCTGCTGAATATCGTTAAGGACTAACTATGTCTTTTGGACCGGTTCTCTATGGGTCCAACCTGTATAGCAAGGTAGACTATTCAACCAACCCGGCATTACTAGTTGCGACTGAAACAGTAAGTTTTTCCGATAGCACGGCGAACTCTATCAATTCGCCTATTGCGGACTCTATGAGTGCGCCCACGGATGCAACCGCTAACGTGCTTGGTTCTTCGATTTCAGACACGCAGCCAACCACTGACTCCGCAGCGGTGCTTTACAGCATCACGCTTACTGACTTTCTGCTCTGCAAGGAATTCATCGGCAGCCATTTATCCCGCGCTCAAAATTGGGTTATGGGAAGTAAGAGTAGAACGGTTACACCGCATCTATACGGGCAAGTTTTGTACGCGCAAAATATGTACTCGACGAATATTGCAATTCTCTGGAAACAGGCGAAGCAGGACGCAACGCCGACGTTTACCAACGCTGACGGATATAAATACAACTCCTAATGGATAAAGTTAAATTTGACATTCCCGACAAGGGAAACGGTAAATGGGGATCGTACATCTCCAAATACCCGGCAGACTCCGGGCGTGTGCAGCCCAATATGTTCACGTCTGGCACGCGCAACGTTATTAGTTCTGCGACCGGCCAGGCGGAGAAGCGTTCCGGGGGTGCTATTTGGAACCCGAATAGCGCATTCTCTGGCGCTGCCCTTGACCAATACGAAGCGGTGTTTGCCACTGGCACACGGCTCTTTGTTGTTAATGACGCGGGCACACTGAAAGCCTCAACTGGTAACGGTCTCTTCACTTCTATCACCGCCGGATTCACTAACCCGGCTAACTTTGAATTTGCGACGTATCAGAGCCGGGCGTATGGCTGCAATGGGATTGATAGTCCTATCGTCATGGACATCAATACTAGTTATGGCGGCGTGACCTACAGTTTTACTACGGCCAAGACGAAAGCTATGGGTGCCCAGGCTCCCGGCTCCGCGCCGACGGCCACACTAGTTGTTACCTCGACCACTAATCAGGTCCCGGCTGGCGCTCACACATATAAGATCACGTTTGTCTATTACAGCGGCGTTGAAGAGTCCAACGGTGGATCGGCTTCCAGTCCCGTAACAAACGATGCTACGCATACCTCTAATTCGCTCACAGCTATTCCGGTGGGCGGCTATGGCTGCACCGCCCGCAATATTTACCGGGACAATAACGACGGCAATTGGCTCCTGCTAGATTCAATCCCGAATAACACAGCCACGACCTACACCGATATTTTGCCGGTTGGTTCGACGCCTACTGCTATCCCGACGACGAACGCGCTGCCTCCAGTATTCAAGTATATCGCTCTCTACTTGGACCGGCTTTTCGTTATTGATATCACCGGCAAGACGCTCGCGTGGAGCAATGCCGGGCAACCGGACGTATTCAACCCGAAAAATACGATCAACGGGCCGCAAGACGACGTAATGACCGCGATCTATATTTACAACGGTATTCCGTGGGTCTTTGGGCAGCATACAGTCGGTCAAATTCTCGGCCTCACAGATGGCACGTTCTACTACAACCCCGTTTCGTCTTCCGTTGGTTGTATTGACAACCGCTCTATTCAGACACGCTCGATTATCTCGACGCCGACGATGCTCTGGCTGGCCGCGACACCGAATAAGGGTATCTACTACACGAACGGGTCCGTGGTTCAGTATCTCTCCGATTTTATCGAGGACTTAACTTTCAATTTGGCGCAGGTGTCATATTTGCAAAGGTCAAATACTCAGCAAACCCAAGCTGCGTTTCAGGGGGGAACTGCGTCTACAGGTATTGACCTACTGACGAACCCAGGCACGATCCAAACGCTCAACCCGAAAGCTAGTTACAGCCATGCGGCGGATTGGGCGGCTGGCACACTAGTTAACCTAGCGCCGATTGGCGATACGCTCCAGGTGCCTACACAGTTTGCGCCCGCTATTGGCGCGGGCTCACTTGGTGGCTCCGCGACTATTTCCGGTAGCAATGTCACGCTTCCAACGGTTGTGCCCTATACAGGCGATACCGCCCAAACGCATATTACGCAGGGAACGCTAAACAACCGTTGCACGATGATTGCAAATCCCATTTTGCCGCCAGTTTCGGGCACTATGACCTCTTGGAGTTTACCTAATTCCGGTTTTCAAGGTGCCCTCTGGCTTATTCAAGCTACCGGCGGTGGAACGCTAACCGCGCAATTCACAATTTGGGCAGATAACGGTGGCGTGCCCGGCACAGTTCTTTTTGCGGGAAGCGCATCAAATCTAGCGACTTACACGGGCTCGGAGCCTTCGCTTAGTTTCGGTATGACCGGCGGTGTGACCTATTGGGTTGGCTACCAATTTGTTAACTGCAATGTCGCAGACATCGAAGAAAAATGGAGCCAAGCGTCTTTCCCGACCCCGGCCAGTGGCGGTTTTGGTTTGGAATTCTTTGGTGGCAACTGGATTCAAATTACGTGCGCGAACGGCTCACCCCATGCCGCGTATAACTATTCCTTTGCCTATTCACGGGTTGCGATCTCTGCTAGTGGCACCTGGACTTCGCCCATTAACGATACCCACAGCACGACCAATACAGCGTCGGGCATGAAGCTAGTTCTTACTGCAAGCTATCCGGCATCAACCTCTATCAGTGTGGTAGTCCAGGGCAGCGCCAACGGGTCTTCGTGGACGACGACAGATACGCTATCTAGTCCAACGGGCACAGTGTCACTTACTGGCGGCACGTATCGCTACTGGCAAGTTATTTACAACTTATCCACAACGGATAATATTAACGCGCCTTCAGTGAATGCGCCCGTGCTGGAATATGTCACGACCGGCACATGGACTTCTGCCCCGATCAAGACAACGGCGGATATCACCGCGCTTTCTGCTCTGACGCAAAACACTCTCATTCCCGGTGGAACGAGTGCTACGATCACGATTGCTACTTCAGCCTCGCAATCTTCTGGCTACTCTAGCTTTGTCGCCATTGGCTCGGCCATGCCTAATATTTGGGCAAAGATCATGGTGACGTTGAATACTGACGCTGCAAATGTGACTTCTCCCACGCTTCAATCGGCAGAACTAGATTGGGCGATCACATCAAACTTAATCTCCTCAGCTATCGATACGGGCGCGGTGCCCGCCGGTTGGGGCCTCTTTCAGTTTCAGCAAGTCGGCACTAGCGGGACAGTTTCATTTTTCTTTCGGACAGCCTCAACCTCTGGCGGCCTAACTAGCGCGACGTTCGCGGCGGTTACGAACGGCGGCTACCCAACAAATACGGTTCTTGAATTCTGCCAATGGAAAGCGGTTATTTCAGCCACGGCGGACAATATTCCTGAAGTTGATAGCGTCACGGTCAACTGGCTCCTGACGAGCGGTGCGAACGTACGGGCAGCTAGTTTATTCTTCAACAAATCTTACTACCTCTCGGTTGCCACGACTGGCAGCACGACGAATAACACGCTCATCGAACTAGATTACGAGGGCAATTGGCGTGTTCATAGCGGCGTGACCATTGGCACGATGGCGACTTATTTTAATGATGCCTTTTATTGTGACGCGACGAATGGGAAAGCTTATAACGGTTTCCAATTGCCGACCGATAACGGGACGCCGATTGTGTTTGACCTTCGCACGAAATGCTTTCCCTTTGGTGACGATGAGCACTTGGCGCTTCCCCGCGCTTGCCGGATCAAGGGTGTAAATACCGGCACCACGATTCACGTGTACTACTCCGTTGATAAAGGCATCACGTGGATTGAAATGCTCAATTCATCCGGCTCACTAGGTTATGCGACCACGAACGATATGTCCGCATTCAACGAGCTATTCGTGCCAAATTTTGCAAGCGGTTCACCGACTTCTGGCACCACGATTATGTTCCGCGTGGTATCTAGCGACGCCTTCAAATGCCAAATCTTGAAGATTCGTCCGACAGTTTATGTCCGCAAGGGTAAATACGTTGCTGAGGCAAACGCATAATGGCACTTTCACAGACAGCACAGATTGTTCCACCGCTAGATACCGATAAGCAGCTAGTCGACTTCGCCAACATTATTCAGCGAAACCTTGCCACGCTCTTTCAGGCCGGGCATGTTCATGTCGGTTCTAACGGTGTACTAACGGCGGCTCCAACGAGCACGCAAGGTGGAATTGGGGATATTTTGATCGGACTAGTTGGCGGCTCGGCGTACATTTACTTTAAGACGGACAAAACCACGTGGTACCGACTTGGACCCGCGACGAAGGTGTAAGGAGAAATTTATATGCCAGGACTTACAAGTATTATTAGCGGTTTGATCGGCGGCGGCCAAAGTTTGCCGACGGTGGATATTGCTCCTTTACTGAGCACGATCAGCAACTCCGGTACGTACCAAAAGCAGCTTATTAACGGCTTGCCAGATAACGTGCAGAAATTGCTCGCGCAATACATGAACTCTAACAATGCCGCCGGGGGTGCGTATCAATCCGGTATTACTGGCGTTGGCAATGATCTCATGTCTAAGATTTCTTCGCTCTATGGCCCAAATAGTGATGCAGCTAACGCGCAAAAGACTGCCGATAAAACCGCTATCTATTCCACCGTGCCGGGGACTCAGGATGCAATCCGAAACGCTATGGCGGCCACTGGCGGACTTGGACGTGGGAATGCCGGTGTTGCACTAGCTCAACCCTATGTGAATGCGGCGCAGCAAAACGGTCAAGCGGCTGCCGGAGTAGACGCACAGCAAACCAAAGCGGGCCAGGATGCCTCAGCTTCAGCTATGAAGACCGTTGCGAGCATGGACGATTCTATGTTCACGAATTTGTTTGGCATGTCGAAAGCCCAGGCCACGCAGATTCTTTCTAGCGGAAATATGGCGCTCACCACTCAACTAGCCGACTTAATTAATCAAAACAGTCAGCAAACAAGTGCGACGCTCGGCGCTCAGGGTGTGGCCGCTAACAACGCGTATCAAAACGCGGTGACGCGCAACGCGCAACAAAATCAGGTTTGGAATGGAGTTGCGGACCTTGGACTCTCCGGCATTCAAGCCGGTCTCGGCGCATTTGGTGGCGGTGGGGGCGGGGCTGGAGATATTGCCGGGTTAATCTAATGTATCTCGTCGAATGGGTATGTGAAACGTGCGACATTCATTGGCATGGGATTACGACGATGTTAGGCAGGTGCTATAAGTGCGGGTTGCTAGTCGGAGTCGAATTTAAGACGGTGGGATTTAGTAAGGGAGCCGAAAATGTCTGATAACTATGGAATCAATACAACGCAAAGTCAGTCGCTAATCGCGGGTGGGTTAAATCCCAATGACCCCTCACAGACTATTGGCGACATGATGGTTTCCAATCAGCAAAAACAGGCGGAGCAAGCGGCGCTCGTTCAGCAAGCCGTTGAAAAGGCCAAGCAAGCCAAGATGGTTACGGGCGTTGACGAAGAGGGCGGCCTTGAGGCTGAGAAGGGACTTGTTCCTAAAGCCCAGGCTCTTACCGACCTGAAAGCGGCGGCTGCCTCTAGCAATCTAGACGACGATCAAAAAGCTCAGATTTTGCAGGATGCAAAAGACAATTGGCCGGAAGTTGTGAGCCAAGACGCTATCCACCGACTAGTGACGGCGCTGCATGTCTCCAAACCCGGTAGATTGGGCGAAGGTGCAGCGTTTGAAGCCGACGGTTCGCAGATGGACGAGAACGGTAAACCCTATCCCAAGGGTTCTATGATCCAAGAAATTGAGGACACTGAAGGCGGCCACTCGTACGTTCGCTCGAATAGCCCGCCTAGCGTTCAAACTGCCGGTGACAAGTCCGGCGCTGCCGACCAAAAGCGTAAAACTCAGCTAGTTACGCTAATTGCTACTCAGTTAAAAGCGGCTCGCGGTAACTGGCTCTCTCAGGGCTTGTACCGGTGCTCCACGGAATCTCAACGGTTGCACAGCACCCCTAATTTGACCAAACAGGACTTGAAGCAGATTGCTATTGGTCTCGCGGCTGTCTTTACGGGCGGCGTGCCAAGCGAAGACGAAGTTTTGAAGACCGAGTACAGCACGAAGCTCTCCGATATCCTTGGAACGCTCGGTTCTTGGACTGGAATTATCAAAGGTCTGCCACTCGATGATATCCGCACGAAACTAGGCGGGATTATTGACGGTTTGAACGATGAACTAGTGCGTCGGTTCACCGGTCTCATGGATTTCTACGCGCAAGGCTTTCAAGACGTGGTTGAAGGCGATCCTACATGGTGGGAACAAACCCGCCAAAAGGCGCTTGATGCCGCAGAGCATAAAGAAAGCCCCTCGGCAGCCGTGCAGTCGACCGTCGGCCACAATCTCATGCCTATTGGCAGCGGCGTACCCCGTCCCGAAGTGGGCGCGGCCCAAAGTGCACCGGCACCGGTTGCAGCTAGTTCCAACGATCCTATGGGAATCCTCTAATGACATTTGCCGAATTAGCTTCTAAGGTTCGCGCTAAGTACCCCGGCGCGTATGACAATTTGGACGATACAGAACTTGCGTCCAAGGTTATTGCCAAATATCCCCAATATAAAGCCCAAATCGATAATGCGGAACAAATCGAGCCGGGAGTTTACGGTGAGACGGCCCCGCCTGAACAAAAAGCAGCCGAAATGGTTACGAAAATTGGCAATGATGCCGGTGCTGTCTATGGCGGCGCAAACCTCCTAAAAGGGTTGGCCGGTCTCGGCATGAAGGGCGTTGGAGCAATGACCGAGGGCATGGGTCCTACACTAGAATCGTGGGGTGACAAAATTGGTAGTTTGATCCCGGCGGGCTGGAAAAACCTACCGGAAGACGCTTTACGTGCAAAAAGTGTGGTTGATGACGCCACGCATTACGCTATGAATCCGCACCCCGAAGTCCAGCAAGCCATTATGGATATCACCAATGGCGCTCCCAAAGCGGCCACTGAAGCTGCGGATATAGTTCCGGCGAGCGAAAGCACCGTCAAAGAGCTATCCTCTGGCACGCCAGAATTGCCCGCGCCCGCAGAAACCGCCGTGGCTGCCCCGGAAACCCCTGTTTCAGGGCCGAAAGCGCCCGAAGTGGCTCCTAGTCCCACAGATACGGAAGTACCCTCCGAAATGGGCCTTTTCGATAAACCCATTTTCTCCATGGACAATATGACCCCCCTGGAGCAATTGAAACACGCGGACGCGCAGATGCAGACCGTGGGTAAGGCTATCGGGGACCAACTAGAGAATTTGACTCAAACCGGCAAGCTTTATGACCCGGCGCAGACCGCCAAAGAGCTAGAAGGCATGTATATCCGCAATGCTTCCGGCCAAATTATCCCTCCGGGCGAGGCAAGCGCCCAGGCCATGAACAATGCCGCCGTGAACAAGGCCCTCGAAACCTTGAAATCGGAAGCTATGGATAGTGACGGAATTTTGAACAAGCTACCGTGGGAGCGTGCGAACGCGGTCAAAGGTGCGCTGCAACGACTAGCCGAAGACACCGGCGAGCAAGTTTATCAGCACGCGGCCTCTGCGGTGCGCGATTCGATTGATAATCAAGCAGAGAAATTACTAGCTGCGAGCGGGGATAATGTGGCCCCTTTTCAGCAACTCCGTGACGCCTATAGCAAACTAGCACAGATTCGCGGGACGCTCAACTCACAAGTACGCTCCGGCCTCTCGGCCAAGAACGCGGTGCCAGTTGTCCGTACGGCAGTGGGCGGCGCTGGAATTGCTACCGGGAATCCCGGCGTGGCGGCTGCGGCTGCCGGTGACTTCTTTGGCCGCAAATATGGCACTTTGGCGCTCGCTCGCGGGCTGCATAATGCGGCTGATCTTCCGGGCGCTATGACTGAGGCAGGAAATGCAATGAAGGCGGGTACGATGGCTCCGGCGGCTAAGGGAATCGCTGCGGGATTGATGGCAGACGAGGACGAAAACAAATGAAACTAACTAGTGATACTCGAAACCATTTAGCTGCAAAATCGTTCGCGGAGCCGGGCAAACGCGCCTATCCGATTAACGATGCCAACCACGCACGCAACGCGCTCGCACGGGTGAGCCAATTTGGTTCCTCGGCTGAGAAAGCTAAGGTACGCGCCGCCGTACACAAGAAATTCCCCGGAATCGGGAAAGCTAATGCAATCGCAAAGGGGCTGTCATGAGACTAGAAAAACGAGTGGATAATTTGGAGGCAATCGTAGTAAAGCACTTGGAGGAATCCGGCACTATCAGAACGGACCTAGCTTGGCTAAAGAAAGCATTTTGGACTTTAACCATAGCCGTCATTACTGCAACCGCTGCCCATTTCATCGTGCCCGGAGACTCCCATGACCGCCAAAATATGCCTCAAATGCAACAAAAGCCGTGAAACATATTTCGTGACTGAGAAAGACCCCCATAAAAAGGGTAGGTCTTGGAAGATAGAACGCTGCCCGACATGCGGTTTTAATTTTGACCTGGAGGAAGTGACACGTGCAATTGAAATTAAGAAGGAGTTTCCCCCCGACGACGAACGCTATTTTGGGAAACCTAGAGGTGGATGGCTCGTTTGAGTGCTATACCCTGGAAAATCGGGCCTTGTGCATTCCAGTTGGACAATACTCCCTAACTGTCTATTCCTCACCTCACGCAGGGCATCTTGTACCGTTGATTGAAGATGTTCCGGGCAGAGACTACATAGAAATTCATTGTGGGAATACGTTTTGCGACAGTAAAGGTTGTGTACTAGTCGGCCAGGTACACACACAGGACACCATAGGGAATTCTCAGTTTGCATTCAACCACCTATTGCCAATGATTCTCGCTGCCATAACGCGAGGCGAGCCGGTGACAATAGAGGTAGTGGACGATATTCCGTCCGATAAATCACCCGATACAGACCACAGCCAATCGGGTCCCGCATTGCCTCAACCCGTACCACCGCCGCCCGCTCCCCGCCTGGGTATATTACAGTCCCTAGTTGCATTTCTCGTTTCATTTTTTCCCTCGATAGGTCAGCGTTAAAACGTTTTCCTTTTTCCACTCTTCAAGACTAGCTACTGCAAAAGCCATATGAAGCGTCGGATTTCGGAGATTAGGTCTCCCATCCGCCGTAGTCCAGCAAGCGTCTTTAATCGAAGTAGCGATATCCATAGCGATATCCAATAAATTTCCATAATTCGGCTCCTTTGGCGTTCCCCGTCTCACTCGCGCAGCCCATCCTCTCGCTTGTTTCATCCTAATACCCCCACTAAAACCGCAATGTACTTGCCAAATAAAATCACGAACACCGGCAAAATGAGCAGCGCCGCGACCGTGAACGATAGAGCGGCGAAGAAGTCTTTCTTGGCTTGCTTATTCGTCATTGTCTTTCCTCCGATTCCATCCTGAAGCGCAAATTTCCCATATGGCTAGAATGGTGAATGACATATTGCAGGATCGCATCTATCTCGATCTGCGCCTTACCCTCCGTCGGTTCCCACACATCAAACTCCAACTTATAAACCCGATGCTTCACTATGTTCATTGCAAGCCCTCCTCCGGTTGAAACGGATAACGATTAACCTCTGCCGCCGACGTGACGCCGATAATAACTAGCGGTGCCGGGTCCATCATGTACCAACCACATTTGCAATCTGGACAGTGAATGTAATTGGACGTTTTAAGTAGCTTCGCCTCAGTGTGGGCGCAATACACATTCATTTAATGTTCCAATAGATGAGCGCCATGACGATAACGGCATAGGTGCCCAGGACTATGAAGATCGTTCGTGGTTCCATTAGTGACCTCCAAGCAACTTCATGAGCATTGCGCGGAAATTCAGCGAAGACTTGTACGCTTTGATAAAGGCTTTGATCTTGGCCGCAGAAATGCCGCCAGTGACGCCGGGACCGCGTTTCGGGTCAATGCCCCAATCCGTAATCGCAACCACGTAGCCGTTTTCATCGATCCATGGGCCACCACTATTGCCGGGGTTAACCTGCACGTCGGTAAGCACGTATTGGCGCTCCATTCCCGCGATAATCCCACGTGAAACTAGCCATTTCATACTCCCAAGCGCATTGCCGATAATTGTGATAGGTTCGCCGTCGTAGCTCTCCGCAAATTTCGCATAGCGGGGCGCTTTAACCGGTGTGGCGAGTTTGAGCAGCATTAAGTCGCTCGCGGGGTCAACGAATAGCACACTAGCCTTTGTCACTTTGCCTATTGGATAGGTGTAGATGAATAACTCATCGTCGTAGCTCTCGGCCATGTGAGCACAGGTGAGAACCGTTTGGCTATCGATCAGAACGCCGCTCCCGCGACCTCCGCCCAAAAAGCCCTCACTAGTAACTAGCACAGTGATCGACTTTGCGTTATTAACGTGTTGCTGCGTGGTGCCCCCCCATAACAGGTCGACGTGAGCAGCAATAAAGCTAGTAGTTTTTTCATTGCACGGCCTCCGCTTGGCTTTCTAACTCCTGAATCCGGGCGTCGGCCCGATCCCTCTCAGCAATGACTTCACAGAGTGAGCACAGTCTTTTCTCGTACGCTATATCCTCATGCCTCAGACCGCAAATATTCATTGTTAGCAGCCCTCACCGCTTTCTTCCACGTGTGCGTCGCTTTTCGGTTCGACTGGAACACTTTGTTCCGCTCCGACTTCCGCAGTTTGCGGGACGGCGTTTCCTTGCTCGTCGGGTACGACAGCATTGGCGGCCTTTTCAAGATCATTTTTGATATCTCCCTCGCTCATCCCGTTAGGATAGAGCACATCAAGCTTCCGGCGCAGGGGTCGGAGTGCCTTCACTAGTTGTTGGCGTTCCGCTGTCGTCATTAGCGTGAACATCATGAACACTAGGTTGAATTTCTCCTGACGGCTCGGCATGTGGCGCTGCGCCGGGCTCGACGGGGCTTGTGGCGCTGACATTTCCTTGCCGTCCGGTCCCAATAAGTCCATGTAATTTCTCCTTTAACTCTTCAATCGTCTGCCGACTCGTCCGGTATAGAAACCGGCTCGGCGTCGTCGTAATCTTCTCGAAAACTGCAATCCCTCGCCTTGCACGTCGTGAAAGTTTCATCCACTTAATCCCCCATGACTAAATATCGAGCGTGATCCCCGTCCGAGCGCACATTGATATGAATTTGCACGTATCCAACTGCTTTCGGGTTAAGATTCGCCTTTTCCACGTAGGTTGTCTCGCCTTCAGATCGCCCGTCGCTAAAACTTCCACAATTGGCGATAATTCGGTTCCGACAGCGCAACTGAGGCGGTTTGCTATTCGATAAGTAATACTGCGGTTCTTGAAAAATAAACTTGTCGCAAGAATGACCACGCAGAGCGATATCCACGTCCATGTGGGCAAGCATCCGTTGCAGCTTTGAAATTGGCGAGCCTACAGCGCCCCCATTTCCCTGTCCATGCGTAGCGTAAAGATCAAACGACAACGTGGTTGTTTTATTGATTAATAACCGGACGCGGAGTAAGGCTTCGCCGTCGCCAAGATACGGCACTCCGAGCAACCGGCACAAATATTGCGTCGAAGTTGTCCCATCTGAATACGTGAGATCGTGATGCCCTCCAAGCAGTCCAAGGCAAGCGCTATTCGCAATAACAGGACGTAACAGCGGAAACACGTCTTCACGGATTTGTTTTTGGTGCATTTGGTCAATCGTCTTCGCTGAGTCATCCCTGCCGAGTGCCGCATAAAGTCTCCCTTGAATCGTCGGGCGGAAATTATCCGTGTAATCGCCCATACCGATAGTGATAACGTTCTCCGTCTTTTTCACGTCGGAAACGTATTCATTCCACTTGTCTTTCATGAACACAGGAGACCCGGCTTGAAGGTCGCCAAACGGCATAAGGTTAAACCGTGCTTGATGCCCCTTCTCTGCCTTAACCGCGATTTCGTTAACGAACATTTTTGGCCTCCCGCTTGATTTTGCGACGAATCACATTCTCCGCATTGCTCTTACCCTTGTGGCACGTCTTACAAAGCACCTGTAGCTCGTTTGCCGGGCAAAACATACGCCGGAATAACGTGTTCCAATCAAAGAACCCAATAGACGGGTCGATAACCGGAAATATATGGTCAACCGCTGTCTCTTTTCGTGGTTGCGGTATCCCACACTTGGCGCATCGGTATAAATCCTTCCCGACTTTTGCCGTCTCTCGCGCTTGCTTGTGCTCCGGGCTCCAACGCTGAATACGCCGCAGCGCTGCAAGCACATAGCTATATCCCCAGGGTTTCGTCACTTTTTCGCCTCCAGCCAATTGTTTCCATATCCGCCTTCAGCATAGAGCTTCAGCGTCGGCCACCACGGTACCGTCGTTTCCATAATATCGACGAGCAATTGCGCCGTATCTGCCGCTTGGTCCGCCGCCGCGACTCCTAAAACTTCGTCGTGGACCTGTCCCACACAATTGACACCGGCATCAACTGCTCGCGTTATGGCTAGTTTGCACAACTCACCGGCGAGCGCCTGACTGATATTTTCGAGCAACTTACCGCCGTACAGTTTCATCGTGTCGCCCTTCGCGTCGAATATCCATTCCAAATGGCGGCCTTCCTGCACTTGCCGAAGTTTTGGATATTGCAACCTCAGCCCGGAGGGGAGATATACACAGTGCTTTTTAATCTCCAGAAAAGGTATCCCCGGTATTTTGACGGTCGTGCCGTTAGCAATGTAGGGGATATATTGTTCGAGTCTCTGCCACAGTTCAGGCACCCGGTTATAATAAGACCGGTAAAGTGCCACCACACGCTCGGCCTCGTCTTGCTCGATAATCATGCCGGTCTGACTGCGGGCCTGAAAAATAAACTTCTTTGGCCCCATGTTATAGCCCAGGCCCAAGACGGCACACTTTCCGTATTGCCGCTCTTTCTTGTCGGCCTTCGTGATTTCTTTACCGTAAATCTTCGTCGCAAACTGGCAATAAGGGTCCCCTTTCCTGTCCATAAGGACCTCGATTAGCTTAGGTTCCCGTGCCAACCATGCGACGATCCGCAATTCAATCGCGGCAAAATCTGCGACTAGTAACTTATGCAGTTCAGGCGCACTTATCGCTCCCCGTAGGGCGCTGCCACGGGGTAGGTTCTGAGGATTTCCGCCCGCCCCGTTTGCACCACTGAATCGGTGAGTGTTTACTGCACCGGAGAAGTTCAAATCGAAGGGAAACGTACCCAGCTTCGAGACCTCCAAAAATTTCAATGAGCGCGTTTCTAATAGGTTTGACTTTGCCGCAATACGTGCTTCGCATAGGGCCTCCAATTCGGGATCGGCGTTGCACTGTAGCTCGATGAACCCCGTATCTGACACTGACAGCGCCGGTATCTGTTTGCCGGTCTTCACGGACTTTTTCACGGGGCACTCGTACCCCCGCTCTGCAAGCAACTTGGCAAATTTCGCATTCGATGAAAAAATGGACTTTTCGATACCGATTTCCGCGAATATCTGCGCCCGGCGCTGTTTTTCCTCGGCGTGCAACTTTTCTAGTTTTGGCCCGTCAAGCACTAGTTTTGAGTCGATAAAGCATCGAATCGTCCAGTCCATCACGTCATATTGGCCTTCGGGGAAGTCTTCCGCGAGCTTGTTGTATATCTGCAAACAAAGCTCTACGTCGTGCTTACAGTACGTGGCTAATTCTGTCTCTTGTTGTAGTGTAAGCTCCTTCAGTCCGTCGGTTTGGAGGAAGCCCTTTGGAGCCAAGCCGTAATACCCTGCACAATTAGCCAAAGAGTGCGACGCAAGACGGCAACCAATGACAGCCCGCGCCATTGAAAGAGTGTCGGCGTATCTTTTTGGGTTGATCCCATATATCCACCTCAGAATTGCCCCGTCGAATTTGACGTTGTGCGCGACTAGTGTTACGTTCGTCCAGTCTATTTGCTCGAAAACTTGACGTAGTACGCTCGCGTTGTACCACACGGCGTTTTTCCCGTTGAAGCTAATCCCGGCTCCAAAGACCTTGAATTTCTTCGAGCGGATATACTCAACCATGCTGATTTTCTTCAGCGTGTAGTTATCCGCCGACGAATAATAGCTCTCGAAGTCTATGAAGACGGTGTTTTTCACTTGGGTTCCGGCCCGGTGTACGTGAGATAAGGGAAACGGTCGTCTTCGCCGGTCTTTGTAATCACGTACTCTAAGACGAAAAGAACATCACAGGCTGCGTGCGCCAAATGGTGCAAACCCGATTCAGGGTCGCAATCTTCCCCGCACATAAATGCGAATGTATGCCGCAGCGCCGCGCCAATTAATCGGCCCCATTTCATCCCGCCGCGCCAATTATTGTCTTTGTACTTTTTGGCCCCAAATGTGAGCACCTGGCCGACTGCATTGACGGCCCGCATGGGCAATAAATCTAGGCGCACTTTATCCGTATCGTGTTTTACTCCGGTTAATTCGCTCATTTAATCTCTCCCCACGGACGCGATTTCTTCTAACAGCCTGGCTATCTTGGTCAACAAAAGGAATGTTTCTCGCTCATACGGAGTGAGCTTTTGCAGTTCATCGACGGTCATTAGTTTTTCCAGATTGAGACCATGAAGGCTACTAGTCCAAGTAGCGAGCTAAGGCAAACCAGGGTACCGGTGATTTTCAGCCAGAGTGTGATAGTCATTCGTAGCTCTCCGGCGTATAGTGCTCGTATGCCTCGTTAAAATCTAGGCCGAGAATATTGCACAGAGTCATAGCTGCACCGGCGTTCGCCGTATGAATGCGGACTTTCTTTGGCCGCCTATCATCCGGCATGGCCGCGATATAGTAGGCGACGCCCTTGAACGTTTCCATGGATAGCGCCTGATACAAACCGGCCCCATGGCGGGGGAAAATGATGTCATGGTCCAAGCTAACCTCGTCGATCTGGAGCGCAGCGAGCACAGCGATAGCCTCCGAGACAGTGCGTGCGCCAATCCATCCACGGGGGATTTCCCGCATATCGTCAACAAATAATTTGTAGCCGTGCGCTCCGTTCATGCTGTCTCCCTGGGGCATTCATCGTGCTCTAAAGTTTCCGGTAGAGAATCGATAGGTTTGTCGATGGCAAAGTGAATCTTGCTGCGAAGATCAACGAATTCAGCTATGACCGTCAGCTGGACTAGTTCCCCCGCTTTGATTATTTGGTCGCATTTTGGACAGCGTTTTATCATCACGTTCCCTCACAATTCCGTAACCGTCACAGTCCGTGCAAACTAGCACGTCGTAAACTAGTATGAAGAAGCCAGAGCCGTTGCACTTCCAACAAACGCCCACCTAAGCCTCCACCATGCGGTACGGATTCTTTTTCAGCACGAAGCTAACTACTCCCTTTTCGCCGTCACTGTTTTTATCGAGCACACCTATCACGTCCCGTTGCTCCGGTGTCTCGTCCACTTCGTCCATGACTAGCACCTGGCCGGATATCTGAATGATCGCGCTCGCGCCTTTAATCATGCCCATGTGAGGCGTGACCCTCTTGCCGGTTTCTCTGTCAATGAAATAGGCGTTCTTATTCAACTGCGCGGCCACTACGCCGGGTATCTGGAAGTCTTTGGCGCAATCGTGGAGAGCCTTGATATAGTTCCCGACTTCGCTATTTTCTTCGCTCACGTTGTGAATGTGATCGAATATGAATACGTCGGGCTTATGCTCTAGGATCGCGGCCCTAATTGCGTCTGGATGCGGTATAGACTCGTCTGAAACTTCAAGACGGCACTTTCTAGCCTCTGCTTCTGATCCGAAGAGAGGAATGAACCTGTCCCAAATTGTTTGCGGGATAAGCTCCGTAGATAGATAAAGCACTCGCTTATCCCGCAAACATAGACTGCGGCACATTCCAAGGAGCCAATTAGTTTTTCCAACGCCTGTTCGGGCTGCCACTGTAAGGAGCCTTTCCCTAACAAGTCCTCCATTGAGTAGCGCGTCAAATCGAGGATATCCGGTTGCGTATTCGGTGTTTTTGGCTCCGCTTCTTCGCTTTTCATAGTCAGTCCAGTCTCCGGCAAATGTACGGATTGACAACTTAGCTGCCGGTTGTCCATCATTAGGTTGTATTGCTCGTCCACCTCTGATCTCGACGGGGTATCTAGTAACTGACCGGATAACCGTCTCAAGTTCATTCTCAGGGAATTCCACGCGCAAAGCATGAGGTAACAAAAGACAGCGAATGTCACTAGAAGACCAACGCTGCCCATGAAGTTTACCGACCACTTGAGCAAAAACGTTATTACGGTTCCCATTAGATAGTCCGCCCAATGCTTCCGCTATCCATCCCTGCGGTTTCGAGGCATGGTACGCAGTAGCGCCACTCGGCGTTTGCGACTTCAACAAAGCCGCCGGAAACGGTGAAAATGCTCCAGCACCGAAGACAGGTGTAATCCACCGATAGCGTTTTCCGCTTGCGTGCATGGACGGCGGGAGAATGATGTAGTTTCCGTCTCCCCGAATGTCGAACCCGCGAATGCCGTTTAGTTTTGTTGTTCCGCATACCTTCTCCCCTGGGTGGCTATATATCAGGTGCCGCCCTTTACCAGTTTGAGATATCAGTCCACTCGTCAGGCACAACCGCTCTGCCTCTGCCAGTCCCTCGTACTCTAAGTCCACTACGGCCATTTTCGAGATTGCGCCTGTAATACAAGCAATGTTTGCCAAGGGCGCATCGGTCCACCACCGCGTGACCTCTTCCGTCGTAGGCAACCGTGATTGGTAGACCCTCCACGTGGGCAACAAAGGGGCTTTTCCAACTTGATTTTCCACATGGCCCCGTCCGCAGCCGCATTTTCCGTCCACCGGCCAGCAAGCGGGAATGACAGACCAACCCAATTTGAGATAGCGTAAGGCGTCGTTTAGCATTCACTGTCTCCCCCAACTAGATAGCTTTCTTGTACGGTGGCGTGAGCACGTTCTCTATATCCTTCTGGAACATATAAGTCCCCATGTTCCGTTCAAACTGATCTTCGACCCGTTGAAATAGGTTTGGTACCTCGACACGGGGTGCAGCTATCCCGCTGACGGTCCTAACCCACCCGTTCGCATCACAGAGTAGAGTTTCCATGGCTTGATCTTCTTGCTTAGGAAACTTGACAATCTCGACGTATGGCACGTCCATGTCGTACCACTCGCGCAGCATCCGGCGGTATCCGCCTATGACCTGAATTAGATGTGATATATAGATACTCTTTGATGTCTTGTAGTCTGACAATACTAGTCCCAGGCCCTCGCGCTCCCTCAGCGTATCGATTCGACCGCCGACCTTCAGCGTCGGAGAGGCGCACAGTTCTTCCATCATGAGCACCGTATCTTTGTTGCCCTGCCGCCACTCAATGAACAAAGCAATAACGCGCCGTATATCCTTCTCGAACGGACTAGTTTCAACCGCGTGCCAATCGAAACCATGCTTGCCAAGCTCGTACCGCTCGGCGTAGTCGTGCAAGACTGATCCCACGTCACCGCCCTTTTGCATGGCGGTTTTATCTTCGTACTCTTTGATCCCTTGCTCAATCATCCACCGGATAAGGCCCTCGCCTTTTGGATATACTCCACCGATGGTAGTAGCCCCCGGCACCCGCTCACCGTTGAGTTTGTAGCGGTGCGTGCCCTCGTTAAACTCCAGTGTGTGAAGCCCATCATGGGATACCGAAGTTAGAATCTTCGGCGGGGGACTACTTTCAATGATTCGTCCCATTAGCGAAGTTTGGCCGAGAGCACAGTCAGACCGGCGACTGTAATGGTCAAAAGTCCGCATGCAATGAGCGGCGAGAATACGACGAGCCAACCGTGGTTGAATAAACCAAGCAGCTTTAATGTAAACATCACTAGTGTCATTCCGCTATCTAGTTTCATTTTCATCCGCCTTTGTTACGACATAGATTCCATAACCTAACCAAGCTGCATTCCAGAACAAAAGAAACAGAGAGTGTAATACAGCGGCCACAACTGCCCCTTGGATAGCCGCCCCAATACCAAACATTCCCCAATCCCGTTTATTCATGGTAGGTGTACTCCTCAACTTTCTTGGCGACTTCCGCAGCGAGCTTGTGCAACTCCTCGCGGATTTTATCCGGCGTCGATCCAAGAGCCGCAGCGAGATTAGCGCCAACTTTGTAACCGGTGATAATGGCGTGCATTGCGACTTGACCCTTCACTTGTGGGTCCCGGTGACTTGGATATTTGGCCGGGTTAGGGGTCTTAGCGTCGGACTGCGCCGTTGTAGCGACCGCCGAGGCTTCCGCCGTAGCGGGGGCAGATTTAGGCTTAATCATTTAAAGTACCTCCACCTTGTAATCGGCATACGCTCGACCCGAATTTTCATTGATCTTGAATTCGTTGAATGTGATATGCACTTGCTCGCCGTCTTTTACTTTGGCTAGTTTGTCGTTCAACTGCGTGTCCCCAAAGATGGCAACCTTGTCGCCCTGTTCAACTTCGACCGGCGCATACTTATTGCAGGACTTGCCATTTTTGATAACCTTCTCGCCCGTCGACGTGCCGATGAATGAATCTCCACCGTCAGCCGAAAACTCGAAGATATACGAGCCCGGTTGCTTACCCGGTTTTTGGCGTACTTTGGTACCAATGAATGTGCTACCGTTCTTTTCTTTCAAGAGAACTACTGGCGTTTTTTCCATCTGCGACCCTTCGATAATTCGTCCCATAGGACCTCCTTAGAATTTGAGACTAGCGACTAGGTGCACCGTGTGTTTGTTGTCTACTCCGACGGAAACAAGCGCGTTGTCGTAAACGTTGTAGCCCACGTGCACGAACGCTCGCGTGTCCTTTATATCGTTGCTAATCAGTAGGCCCCCACCTGTTTCCCACCGGTAGATATAAAAGAGATTTATTCCCAAAGCCGCCCTTGCGCGGAGATCGCTACCAAGTGCGAAACCCATGAACGGCACCGTTTCGGTACCCCAAGAGCGAACACTAATTGATCCGCTACCAGTCTTTGATATGTCCACGGATGCACCACTATCAGGTAGGAACGATTTTTTGATTCCCGTTTTGCTAACAACTTCAATCGTGTGGCGGCGCGGGTCAACGATAATCCTATCGATGTCACCCGGCGCGAGCGTAGTCGATTTAATCGCAGCATCGATTTTTCCATCATGCTTACGACGCTCCGCCCATAAAACGACGAGTCCGACGATTGCGAGCGTGGCATAGATAGCTCCCCTAGTTTTCGTCATGATGGCTTACCGCCTTTGTTGGTATATGCAAACGCGCCAACTGCCGTGCCATATGCCGCTGACTCACTTGCGGTTAGTGGGACCCAATGAAAGAGCGGTACTCCAATGATCCGCAAGAGAATGAACGCCGTAAACAAACCCATCCATACATCACCGTCGATGTCACAGATGGATTGCAGATAGTCCCAATACGCTTTAAACTGTTCTTTTGTCATAAGCCACCTGTAGTTTTTCCCTTGCCACGGTCCACAATTGATGAGCCCGTGCCCGGCTAATTCCCATGACTTTTGCGGCTTCCCGCTCTGTAAAAGCCGGTTCTTTGACAGCGACTAGTACGAAGACTTTGTATTGCTGATCGGTCAATATTTGCTTCGCTATATCTAGGAGTTTTCGTACCCGACCTTGCACTTCTTTGTCTGCTTCCTGAATCTCATACATGCCCATGGACTCGTCGAGACTATCCGGGTTAGCGCGGGGAGTCTCGTTCACTGTCTCGCCGTCCGGGGAGCGTCGCCCGTGCGTATTGGCGTGGCCCCAATACTTTTTCGTGGAATACTTTGACTGCACAAAATTCTCTTTGACTGTTTTCATTAGGTCTCCTCACTTAGTCGCTAAACTTGGGTGCTTTGCGTAGTACCCCTACGCACGGACCGTATTTTGACGCCAGAATAAAAGACCGAATCCATCAACTACTCGCTTGACACGGACGCCGGTTGTATTGCAATATAGTTTCAGTGCTGCGAATTTGGCGTCTTCGAGCTTAGGATAGATAGTCCCTTGAATCTTCCATGGCTCGACCTGAACATCTTGAACGGCGTAATAATGGATACCTTTGCTCATCGGCTTGCCTCCCATTGCTTCAATAATTTGCCGCGTATCGGTTCAGGCGTGGCCCGGATAGCTTCATACGCACTGTCTGCCCGAAAGGTTGAACCGTTACTTCGTGTTAAGAGAATCATGCCGGACATGGATTGCGCCACTTTGTACCCGTCTGCTTCAGCTATGGTTTGCATATTCACTTGTCCTCCATTCGACCATTGCGGATAGTCGATATGATGATGTCTAATCGAGTGTCGGATATAGGACCGGAAAACGTCAGTTCGCCACTTTTGAGCATTTCGTGTAGGACCTTCTTATATGAATCGGTCATTGAGAGACCTCCACTTTATAGATTTTGAGTTTACGAACGCCCACTGCTTTCTCCTGGGCGCGAGTGAAAACCATCATGTCGATGGCGTTGTGGTGCCGAATGTTCATCGTGTCATTGACTATTCGATTTCCGTAGCCGGGGATATACAGCACGTCCCCGTAGGCCACTTGGCCGGACTTGAGAAAGTCTTGGCTCACGGCGACGCCATACATCGTCACACCATCGTCGATACTAGTGGTGCAATGAAACCGGCCCGTGCACTCCGGCTTAGTCTGCGCCGGGACTGGCCGATAGCTTGTTACGGTGAGGACTCCTAATAGGATCGCCTTTGCAATCATGGGATAGCCTCCAAGATTTAACACTGTCGTAACATTCATCAGTTAGACTGTAAGTGACTGACGCGAGACCATTTGCAGGATATAGCACCGACGAGATCGCCCCGTACAAGGGCTATGTCGATGCACCATGCGAGGCACCGCAGCGTTATATCTTGCTCGGCATGGTCAATGTAGTAGGATATATGATTTGCGTCCATATGGATAGTATAGCCGTATATCCTGTTTTGTCATGTAATATATCTGTAACGATTTGTTATTGGTTAATTTGGTATATCCATAGTGCGGAATTATATACCCCGGCATTCGGCGGGAATGTCTTATCAGGAGAGGTGATGGTATGAAAACGGTCAAGGAACGTGGAGTAACGAAGAAGATAGAAACAGGAGACTACAACATGAGCGACGGCATGAACGAGGATACCGCCGGGGAAAAGATGCTCGTTAAAATAGGGGACCAACGTAAAAGGTGGGTTCAGAAAGTGGCGAGCCTTATTTCCGACGGAAGTATGACGGAGGTATTAAAATGCGTCATCGATCAGGCCAGCACGGAAGACCCGGAATCGTACGCGGTTCGGGTGGAGAAGTGGAAATTGAAGTCGCAACTGGACGATATCGAACGACGCGAGAAGGCCCTAGCGGAAGAGAAGCAACGCCTTGTTAGCTCACTGGAAGGTCCTAGCAGGGACAGAATCAGCGCATAAAAAATAAGGCCCCGGCGGAGATAGTGCCTCCAACCGGAGCCATTGAATACTACTAGTCTATACTAGTATAGAAGTCAAGGACTTTACAAATTTGGTTGTGTTCAATGCCTCCAGCGTGGATAGTGCCCACCTGGGGGCTTATTTTTTATGCGCGACTGGACGGAAGGGTATTATTTCGGGGCTGTAATGGCTCTTTGGTTGCTATGGGTTAGTCGACACCTTTATGTGTTTAAACACATAATTTTGACCGTATTTTATACCTTTAAACACATAATTTGAACCGGGCGGGTCTCCCACTGGTCTTATGTCTAGAATTGGATTGATTTATAGACTAACTAGACAGGCCCGACGAGCTACCAGGCTGCTCCACCCCGCGATAAATTCCCACCCGTCAGAGGTTAGAAATTTGTCGAGAAGTGGAGCCGTTTTGCGTATTATCGGTTGTCGATTCTATTCCTCCTTGTGGCTGCGAAACCCCTAGATTCCCGCTTAATTTGGTCTCCGGCGGGTCTGAGGCGGGTCTGGCTTGGGCAAACGCCCGGTATTTATCGAACGTCTTTTGCTTGTCCGGCTTGATATAGTGGGCAAGCAGAGTGCGCGGGGTTGTGTTACTCACCTGCGAAATCTCTTTGATTGAGAACCCCGCCGCGTCTAACTGGCTAACCCGCGTGACCTTGCACACGTCATGGAACCGCAGACCTTTCAAGCCTACCCGCGTAGCTTTCTTCTGGACCGCTTGCTGTAGGGACGCGACGCTTGACCAATAGCTAAAGAACCGTTGCCCCGGCTTAGTGACCTGCAATAACTCCCGTAAGACCTCTAGAGCAATCTCGGTCAATGGCTTCCATTCGCTCTCTTGGCCCTTGATACCCTTCACACGAATCTCGCCGGGCTCTCTGAAATCTTCCGGCGTGAGCTTCCACACTTGGCTAACCCGTAGCATGGTCTCCCGGCCAAAGCGGAACGCCCGGCGTAGCCATAAGTCCACGTCTTTGTATTGGTTGCCACCTTGCCACCCTATGCCGTAGGTGTCCGAAATCTTATTGCCGCCCACCCATCCGATAGAGCACATACGCTCAAACTCTTCTTCGGTGCAAGCGCGGCCCTCGAAATCTGATTTCGGCATCTTGAAATTTAGAAAGGGATTAGTTGGCAACCAATTTTTATCCCGGCAGAATTTGCAGAACGTACGAACGATTCTTAAATGGTGATTGCGACCGCCGGGGTTACAACCCTTGGCCTCTAACATCCGATCAAAAGTATTGATATGCGTGTCGGTGATTTGATCGACCAATGTAAGCGCGGGGAATGCCAAAAGAAATTCCTTCATGCGACGCCCGTTTAGATCGACCGTCTTAGGATCAAGCCGCCGGTCCTGAAATGCCGCGAGCGCGTTGACGATTGGCTTATGCGTCACGCCTAGTCCGACGGCAGCGCGTTCAGATTCTCGCGCCATGTCGTCCGCTAGTTTGGCAGCGACCGCCTTATCAACGAATGACCGGCCCTTGACGGCCCCGGTCTCGTCAATCCATCGTGCTTCCCATTTGCCGGATGGCTTTTTGCGTACGTCCTTCCATCCCGGCGCGTGTGTATGTCTTGCCATGTCGGACATTATAGCAAACTCCTATCGGCGTGGCGTGCAGTCCGGGTTCATTCCCCCGGCGATACATGACTGCGCTTGCGTGGTACTGATATTGTAGTCCGGCGATTTAGATTGCATGGATTTTTCAGAAAATTTCCGGCACCCTACATAGGCCCCGTAATCCCCGCTTGCTATCGCAGTCGTGCAGTCGTTCTTCAAATCGAAGCACGCCAATGGGTGCCGCGATTGGTTCGCAGTACCTACCACGCACCACAGGAATAAAATCGACCATTGGAGTTTTGTAGTCATTGGTATTAGTATGCCCCAAGTCCGGTTAGCTTGCAAGGCCCGTCTCCAGTCCTTTAATCCAGTACAAAATGGATTCACGTAAGAAAACACGCTTCCGTTTTGACAGGGGCACGGAAGGTATCTCATGCGCTTCAGCTTTATTGTAGATAGTCGACGGTTGATAGCCCGTCATTGCCGCCGCGCACACTACGCATATCACGGTCTTGGTAGGGTCGGTACACGTACATTTCCATGTTCTCATATATGATACCTAATCTCCTCACGGTGAACCTTAACGCGCTTATGCACATGCCAGACATAGCTCACTAGCGCAACAATGACCGCGCCCAGGACTAGCCCCCGGACAAGTTGACCATTGCCGCTTGACGCCGGGGCGGACGCCGCCGGGGGATTGTCATAGACCGGGGGATATTGCATCTCCCGGCTATGTCCCACTACCGCTATACTCGCAACGAGTACCAAAACTTTTAAGTGTTTCATAGTGTCCCCCTCTCCAGTCCCTACACTCCCGCCGGGCATTGCTACCCGGCAAGGTTTAGGGGCTAACCTAAATCAGTTGAACCGGAAGGAACCATTCGCGCCCATATGAACCGTGCGTACAATGGTGTCCCGTGTATACTTCAGATTGTCCCGATCACACATAATCCGAAGGACTGTAATGACGGCGTGTGTCACTGGAGTTAATTCCATATTAGGCCCCCTTGATCTGACGTATGATGTCTTCCGCTACACGGTCCGGGTATCGCGCCGCACTATCAAAGTCGACTATCACGGCGTCCTTATGCCCGGTCAACGTTTCCGCCTCTTGCTTAGTCAATGGGCGCGGGGACCCGTAACCACCAGGAATCCCAAAACCTTGCCGTGCTTCTTTACTCCAGGTCTCATTAAGTGAAAACATAATCCGCCGTAAGAACCATGGCCGAAGCACGATTGACAAGCGCGACACGTCTAGCACGCATCCGCCGGGATTGACCGGGGCTATCGTGTAGCAATGCCTGGACGCCGTGCCAAAAGAACCCCCGGCTATTTTTTCGCAAACGTACAGCGTCACACTTTGACCCATTGACTGTAGACCTAAGACCGCGCTCCCTACCTGAACGCCTAACGTGTCTAGCGTTGATGCACGTATCCCGGCGTGCGCTGCGACGTTCAGAATAACCGCCGCGCCTTTACGTTTCATTGGTTCAGACTCCACCATATCCCCCCAGCATTCCGGCTCCCCTTTAACAAACCGCGCAACGTCAATCCATCTACCCTCATCAAGACGGTAGACAGGATCAAGGCGCGGCATTCCACTGACCATAGAATTAACTGCCTTCAGCATGGCCGGAGCTAACCGCTTCGCGCCCTCTATGTCCCCGGCAATGGCTAGACGCTTCGCGTCATCCCATGTACCGCCGGACCACCCGCGCCCCCCTTCATCGGCACGCCGTGACGCTCTGTTATCCGTCGACATTTCAGAACTAGCATTTACCGCAACGTCGATAAGCGCAGACAAACTAGGGTACTGATACACGTATTTACCTAGCGGGTGTTTCATTTGAGCCCCCTAGATATCACCATGCCGATTATCTGATTCCGGCTCATGCCGATTTTTGAGAGTGTCGCACCCTGAATAAATGCGCGGGGGGACACGATCAAGGTAGGGTAACGCGCTTGCAACGTCCGGGCCTCTGAGTTAACCCAGGAGATAAACTCCATGGACTCAGTGCCCAGGATACCCGTAACAATTGCCTTAGTTAAATCCGTGTCATACTCCCATGCAAGGAATATGAAACGCTCTAAAAAAGCACCATCAAGCGGACGACGTTCGGGATAGTTAACGTCCCCGCCGCGCCCTATCGTGTTAGCCGTGCACACACAAACGAAGTCCTTATGACGCTGAAATACGCCATGAGGAAACGCGCCATGCCCATTCTCTAGCAATCCGTTCAGCGTGGTAACAAGTGACGCCGCCGCATTGTCAATTTCGTCAATGCAAAACACGCCGCCCTCGGTATATCGCTTAAAGAATTCAGACGCGACATATTCGCCCCCGGCGTGCATGTAGCCTAACAGCCGTGAGTCTGGCGTCTGGGGGTTAAGTGAGATATACCCGTACGGTAACTTCAGTGCCTCGCTTGATTGTCGCGCCGCCGTGCTCTTGCCGCTACCCGCCGGACCGTACATATAGATATTCTGGCGGTGCCCATTTGCCCCGTATGCGCTTATCAGTTTGACCAGGAGCGGTAAATCCCGGTGCGCTAGGTCAAACTTAATTTCTGGCATGGTGCCTAGCTTGATCGTGATTGACCGATTGCTAGATACCTTGCTTGCCTCGTCCGCCGCTATCTTGCGTACGGCGTCCTCATCGATACCACGCGCCCCGGCCAGTGATTGAATCAACCGCGCCAATTCATCCGCCGCGCCATTGCTTACCGGGCGCTTTTGCGCCGCTTTCATGGCGTCTACTATCGCTTTTTCCTCCGCTACAGTGACCCCGGCGTTATACGTCACGCCGTCACACTTAGCGGTAGGGTGCATTCCCGTATGCACGTTGCATAGCTTGCATAGTTCCGGTACAACCTCTTTTATCGCCGCCGGGACGGGTTGACCCTTGCGTGCCCGTAAGCAATCAAGGTGAATGAACCCGCCCTTAGTCCGGTCCCATGTGAACCCGGACGCCGTACCCTTTTGAATGACTACCCCGCATTGTGTGCAAGGTTTATCAAGTCGCGCTATAAATGCCATTTGTTAGCCCCTTGTACTCGTTATTTACGGTGCGCGATTGACACGTCCGCGCTATCCGGTCCTATACATTCCGGGCAATAATGCTCAGGCCCATTGTTATGCGCCATTACTATTTGAATCCTGTCTAAATCTATGCCTGTATTGGCTAATAGACTTGCAACGCCTATCCATGAGGATTTAAAGAAGCACCGTCCGCCTATCCCTACAAAATGCGACACAACCGTAAAACAGAGCCCGTCCGCCATATCTAGCCCGTCCTGCACGCCGTCATACCTCACGATAATTCTTTGATCGTGCATGTTATCCCCCTGGTATGAAATAGGACAATAACGATCTTTGCCGCTTTCCCGGCTGTCATGGTCCGCGCCCATCTCCGCCCCTGTAAGTCGACTACTTCGTATCGATAGTTCATGACTGCCCCCGTACTCTGTCAAAGTCTTCAAACGTGACGCCTTCCGACTGATAAAGATATATCAGCGTCCAGCGCACCTGCATGTTAGGGATATACTTCGTCGTGGTTTCCATATAGCTAGTATATATCCAGTAGTCCCGTTTGTCAATGGATAAAGGATATACTCTATTGTAAATTCTTTGTAACAAATGGATATATCAAGTCTTGCGTAGTAGGCCGGGACCCCTATTCTAGCTACAGGTGTAAGGATCAAGGGTTAACACTTAACCCGCTACCCGGCAACCTATCCCCATTGCCCAGGTATCAAGAGGTAACGCTCTAAAGTGTTAAGGGTTAACAACCTAACCGGGGGACTGTTACGTTTAAACGGGTACAAGGCTAAGAGAAATGAATATGGCTACACATTCACATATACCGGGTAACTTGATAAGTGCATCCTGTAGATATATAGCCCCCCAAGTATTGAAGCTATCTTACTTGGTTGAGTGTAGAGGGTGCACTATCACCCTTAGACAGGTTTACAGGGTCAAGCAACACGTTAACCGTGTACCTGTAACTAGCTACACTAGGGATAGTCACTAGTTTTGATATGCAATTAATGCGTGTTTCAAGTACAAATATCAATGCGGTTGGGTATGACCCTGACACCTGCGAGATGCAAATACAGTTTAAAAATGGCGAGGTTTATAGCTACCAGAACATAGCGCCGGACGTGTACCAGGGTATGAGCACTGGAGATATAGGGCGCTATTTCGCATCGATTGTTAAGCCCCAACGTTACACGATGCCGTTCACCAAGCTAGGACCCATGCCGCTGTTCTGATAGGTTCCTGGTCTGTTACGGGTCTAGCCTATAGTCTATCGTCGACAGTGAGTAGCCTATCTAGCTAGTGCGTACGCCCTGCTTAACATAGCTTCACATCCCGCCGTCGATAGGGGGGACGGTCCATACGTAGGCCGTCGTCGTATATGGGTATTACCCCGTGCACGAATTTTTCAATTAATTTGAACTTGCTCTAGAATACGTATCGTTTTGAGTAGCTCCTGGGAGGGAGGATATATGGCCGATGAAAAAGTAATTGAGAGCGAGGTTTCAGCGTCCGAGGGTGATGTCGCGGCGGTGCGCTCTGAAATGACTACCCAGGCGGCGGGCGGCGCTATGCCGGGTGCCCCAATAGACCGGATACCGTACAACGCGCAATTGGCGGCCATGGTAACGGCGGGAACTTATAGTAAGCGAATTGCTAATACTGACCGATGTATTCGATTGGTGAGTTTACCGATAAAAGGCGGGAGTGTGGCTGAGTTTCATTGCAGCCGACCTTGTGTAGGCGTAGGGGATCAGAGACTATGCCCGGACCACGATAAATCGTTTTTTCAGCCCAATCAATCCGGCCACGGTACAAAGGGCCGCATTTTGAATTCGTCCAGTATTGACCTTTCAGCCGGTGAAATTGCCGAGTTGACTAAGACAAGTAAAAGCTATGCGGAGCGTGGGGATATACCCCAATCTGCACCTACCGCCGCACCTGGGGGTAGCTCAAGGGACGCATCAGAGCCTCGAATTGATAATCGAGAGGTTGCCGGTTCTAGCCCGGCCCCCGGACAGGTGCGGATATCTTTCAGTCTGGAAGAGTTGGCAGCCAAGGACGTTCTCAAGGTCTTCCAGAATCGCGTGTGCGAAGCGCTGGATAGCCTTCCCTGCGCGAACGTGCGCCAAATGAAGCAGGTTGTAGCTATCCAAGCCAAGGTCGCAAAAATAACCAGGAGGAAGGGAAATGAACGAATTACAGAAAGCAGTCGAACCGAAGGATAAGCGCACGCTGCAAGAGAAGCATTTTGACAAGCTTTACAGTGTGTTTTTCAGTTTTTACCAAGCCGAGATAAGCAAAGCCGACTCACCCTACAAGAAGGTTCGCCTTCAATTGACGACGGTATTCTTTGACGACTTGGCACTTTTGAAGTTGGTGCAGCCCGTGTTTCAGGAGTACGGCACGAACGTAGAAGAGAAACGCGCCGTGGCCCGCGCCGCTTACTATGACGCAATCACGATCCACAACGCAACCGCCGGAATGAAATTCGAGACGGTTTCTGAGAAGGATATTCACAAGGGAAATTTCTAAATGCGAAATAAGTTTCAGCCGGGCCACCCGAAGTATGGGGGCAAGAAAAAGGGCGTCAATAAGCAAACCGTTTGGGTTCTCGAATCGCTGAAAGAACACGGCGTCGATTATACCGAAATGCTTGCCAATGCCCTGAAGCAAGCCGTGGCTGGAGACGAGTACGCCCTTGGCCTAGTTAACGCTCTGGCGAAGCTCGCGCCTCATATCGCCAATAAGCCCAAAGAAGTCGTGGGCATGGAAGGTATCGAGGGACTAGTTATCACACCGTACGAACCGAAAAAGCCGGGAAAAGACGCGTCGAAAGAGTAACCGGTGGCGACAGTCACCTTCACGCCGCACAAGCGGCAAATGGAAGTTTTGCAGGACGAGCACGATTACGTCCTGGCGATTGCCGGGAAGCGCGGCGGTAAGTCGGCGGTGGCCGCCGTCAAGTTCATATCTAAGCTTGCGGCTGATTTAAAACGTGGCCGCCACGGGGACTATTTGATTTTAGGCCCCACGTACGGATTGCTCCGAAACGGGACCATCCCTACGTTGATGAAATACTGGCCTAAAAAACTAGGCGTTTACCGCCGGTCAGAAAGCCGGATTCAGCTACCCAACGGGCCAGACGGCCAAGAGCACTATATCTATATCCTGTCTGCCGATGAGCCGGATCGCATCGAGGCTTTCGGTATTCTAGGCGCATGGTTAGATGAGGCCGGGCAGTTTCGGCAGGAAGTCTGGCAAAAAGTCCAACAACGTATGACCACGGAAGTCGGGACGACCGGGTGGGTGATATTTTCTACCACACCGTACGGGCTGCCGACTTCATGGCTAAATAGCGATTTGATTCAACGCCGGGGAGAAATGCCTTGGGTGGGCTACCATAACTGGAGCACCCTAGACAACCCGTTCATCGACCACACCGCAATCGAACGCTCGCGGCTCACGATGAACGAGCAGATTTTCAAGCGGGATATATTAGGCGTTTACACTAGTATTGACGGCCTGATTTATCCTGAGTTTGACCGCCACAACGATAGCGTAAAGCCTTTCAAGATACCGGACCACTGGCCGATTTTCGCCGGGATGGATTACGGATTTACTGACCCTACCTGCATCCTGATTCTCACTAAGGACCCGGAGGCCGGGGTCTTTTACGTCATTGACGAATTCTATAAGTCGAAGGGTTCTATGCAAGAACACGCGGCTTTTCTAGAGAAATGGCGCGGGCGGCTGAAACTAGTTTTGTACGACCCCTCCGCTGTGGGATGGTGTACGGAATTGCAGCGTCTAGCCAAGATGAATTTAGTCGCGGCAGACAACGAAGTAGAGGCCGGGATAGCACGGATCACGCGGATCACGAAGACCGAACGGCTGAAGATTTTTAACACGTGCGAGAATTTGCTGCGTGAAATGGAGAGTTACGTATACGCAGAGGGCAAGAATAAGCCCCACCATGAAAACTCCCACTCTCCCGACGCGCTGCGCTATGCCTTTTCAAAAGACCTGCTTGGGATATACCCGGAACTTAAACGGGCTGCCAAGCTAGAAGATTTTAAAAAGTGCTTCAACGAGAAGGGTGAATTTGTACCGCCGCCCGTCACGGTAGACCAAATATTCAACCTCAAAGACAAGAAAAACCGCATTAAACGCAAGACTGAAAAAGAGCCACACGAAGCTATGACGTACGAACCCAAGTACGAACCGTGGCACACCGAGGAATTTTAAATGGCAACTGGCGAACAAGGGGTACGCGACCCCATTCAAGACGAGTTTAACAAAGAAGGCGCGGACGATATCGCGCAAATCCAATCCTCGCCTATTGAGTTGACCGACCCGATGGCTATGAAGCTATCCGGCCCTCCGCTTGAAGAGTACCAGGCCGGGTTGCAGAAAGAAATGCTTGGCAAACTCATGGGTGATTTTACTACCCGCGAAGACTGGCGGCGGCCCTATGAGCTTCTTTGGTGGCAGATTTATTTGCTTTTCATGTCCGGGCAGGTAGCATCCAAGACGCCCAACCGCGCCAAGGTTTTTATTCCAATTTGCTATCAGATTATCGAAGCAGCGACGCCTAAACTAATTTCGTTTTTGTCCGACAATGACTCGCAGTTCGACGTAAAGCCTACGGATATCAAAGAAGCAGAGATCGCGGACAATATTAAGCGGCTGCTTCAGGATCAGTTAAGCAAAGCCAAATTCGGCCACAAGTATGAAGCGTTCATCAAGCAACTTTTGATGTACGGAACTAGCTACTTTTTCATCGACTGGAAAGTGCGGTGGGCCTGGGTGTGGGAGCGCGTCGCGCAAACCACGATCAAGATGGACCCGGAGACTGGCGTAAATATCCCTACCACGAAGTATGTAGACCAAAAGAGCTACAAGATCGTAGAGCGGCGACCGGAAGTAACATTCTTAGATATTTTGGACGTGTTCCCGGCGCAAGACTATCCAACCGTGGAGGATCAACCGGGCATTTTCATTCGCCGGTTTCTAAACAAAGATGAATTTGAAGCTCGTTGTGGCGGCGCTCAACCATATTTTACGAATCTGTCTCAGGTCCAGGCCGGAGGCGTTTCCAACAAATATCAAGAAACCCGACAGTGGCGTAAAACGGCACGCGGCGAGACCTCTACTGTTACGAGTACCCAAATCGAGCTTATCGAGTATTGGGGACCCTACGATATCGATGGTAGTGGGAATCCTTGCGAGTGTCAAATCGTTATCGCAAACCGGACAACTATCGTACGAGCGATTGCCAACCCCTACTATCATCAACGAAGACCCCTCATCAAAGTTTGTTTCACTAATGTTCCCGGTGAGTGGTACGGAATGGGACTTATTGAGCCAGTCGTATCTCTACAGAACGAATTAAACACCGTCCGTCGGCAGCGCCTCGATAACGTTAACCTCATGATTAATCGCATGTGGAAAGTGCTCTCCACGGCGGATGTAGATATTGACAAACTAGTTTCTTCCCCCGGCGGAATCATCCTGACGGATAACATGGAAGCTATCGAGCCGTTGCCTCCGCAGGATATCACGCAGTCAGCATACACGGATGCGGAAAAGATCGTTCAGGATATGTTCAACGCCACGATCCCGCCGACACTTACCGGCAGTATCGATGATATGAAAGGTGCGGGCGGCGGTAACGCTGGCCTCGGCGTGGCTCGCGTTGCGGTGTCCCAGGCCCTAGAGAAGTTTGCTACGGCGGCTAAGAATGTCGAAGAAGAAGGCGTAAAGCCCCTTCTAGAAATTTTTTATCAGCTTGATCTTCAGTACCTCAACAATGACGAGGTGCTGCGGGCATTCTACGGTGAGATTTTCCCCAAAGCGCCGGACGGAACTAGTTTAGCTACTCCGGCCATGATTCGCGGGCAGGTGAATTTCACCATGACCGTGCTTTCTGAAATGGTGAACAAGGACGCCAAGATTAACCAAATGATCGGTTTCTATGGCACGTTCTCTCCGAATCTAGCCGACCAATCAAAAGAGATTATCGCAAAGCAAGTTTGGGAATTGCAGGGCTTTGACGCGGATCAAATTCAAATTCAACCCTCAGCGCCGTTGGGAATGCCGGGTATGGCTACCCTCCCTGGCGGCGCACCGCCCCCCATGGCTGGATTGCCCCCTGGATCGGGACCGAAAGGCGGCTTACCGCCTGGAGTGTCTTCATCTAGTGTGCCGATGAGTCCCACGCAGTCTGCGGCTGCCGGTGCAGCGATTTTGAAACAGTCCGGGCAATCAAACGCTAATTTGCCGGGAAACACGAATACAAAAATGGGACTAGCGTAAGGGAGGAGCAATGACGAACGAGGAAACGCTGCATGACGATTATGCGACGCCGGAGGAAAAGGAAATTGCTCTAAAGTTAATCCATCTTGAATCACAAGCCCATGAGGGCGCGTTGTTTGAAGACTGGATGAGACACGGCGCGGGACTAAAGTTTGCGAAGTACCTAGAAAGTGAAATCACGTTAGCCAAGAATAGTTGGCTTGCGGCGGAAGACCGGCAAGCGGCGGAGAATATCCGCATCCAAGCTCAGGTTTACGCCAAGATTAAATCGTGGATTTTCTCGCAGATTCAGACGGGTAAAGTCGCAGGGACAGAAATCAAGAAATTTAGTGAGGAAGGGGAAAAGTTGAACGGCCTAGTTAGGCTGCCACAACGCCCTAGTTGAACTAGACAAGCAAAAGGAGACTAACATGGCAGGTGAATCAAGTATCAGCCTCGGCGGAATCGCTGATCGCGCTGAAAAGTTGGAAGCTGCAAATGCTGAAAATAAACCGGTTGTAGAAGAAAAAGAAGGTGCTGCCGAGGAACAAAAGCCCCCGGTAGTCGAAGAAAAGAAAGCTCCTGTAGTTGAAGAGAAGAAAGCTCCGAACGACCCGGAAGAACTCCGCAAATGGAATACGAAAGTTTCTATGGAGTTATCCGACGTTAAGAAGCAGCTTGAAGCATTGGCTACCTCTCTGAATAAGACTACAAAAAAGCAATATGACTGGAAAGATTTAGCGAAAGACCCGGTAAAGCTTCAGGCCGCGATTGAAGAAGACCGAAAACAGGCTGTATCTGAGGCCACCGCGCCGTATGAAGAACGGGTTAATAAAACGACTGCGGATTATGTGAAAAGTGAGAAGGAACGACGTATTCATGACCCGGCGTATCCCCGGTGGGCTGAATTACTGCCAAAGATGGTATCGATGGCGGCCAATGCTGACCGGCGCGTGAACTTCGAGCAGCACGCAAGCGCGGCGCTTGACCAAATGTACGAATTAGCTTGTCAGGAAGTAGCGGCACCCGCTGCGGCTGCACCGGCGGCTGGCGCGAAGACTTACACGGAAGCGGAACTAGCTACGGCTAGAGAGACCGCCCGCAAAGAAGCACTAGCTGAGGCCAATAAAGGCTTGGCGGCTGAAGAGAAAGGCGCTGGCGTTGGCGGCATGGGCAAAGGTTCGCCCAAAGGTGCCAATGATGGCGGAGTAAAGAAAGCAGCGTGGAATGCTCCTATGGCAGACCTGAAAGCTGCGATTCAGCAAGCGACGGACAATCTGCATAAGTAAGTTTATAGTTTATAGTTGATAGTTTACAGTAACGATGTTCCGTAGTGAAACGGTATCACGTCGGTCTCATAAGCCGAAGTAGTTGGTTCAACTCCAACCGGTGCAACCATATGGTTTGCGGTCCCATTAAAAACCGCCCAATTTTTGTTCCTACCTCAGCCCCGCAAGGACAAGCCCCGGTAGAAAGCGTAACCCCCAGGTTGACTGGACACGGTGAGACTCCAAGGGTAGCGGATAAGCGACATGCCCCGCAAGCGTACGAGTCGGTAGCAGCTTCAGAGCTATCTCATGCGAAGTAAATCATTGGTTCTAGTAAACCTGCTCGCAGATTTTGCGCTGCGGCAGCATCGAACTTCAAAGGTAAATCAAAAATGGCTCTTAACGTACAACTCACCTCAACGAGCGGCCTCAATGATGCCTCTGCGATCTTCTATGACCGCAAGCTCTTGACCCGTCTCATGTTCAACCTCTTCCTTCAGGAGAGCGCAGAAAAACGTACCTTGCCCAAAGGCAACGGTACACAGATTCAGTTCCTCCGCCCCGTCAACCTCTCGGCTATCACCTCAGCCCTCACGGAAGGTGCAAACCCGAACGGTCAGTCTTGGCAGAGCACGAAGATTCTGGCTACACCGGTTCAATACGGCGGATATCTCGCCTATTCTGATCGGTTGATGCTGGAAGCTTATGACAATATCACCGAGGCCATGCACGACGTGCTTGGTTATCAGGCTGGATTGTCCATGGACACGATTGCCCGCATTGCACTCGCCGGTAACGTGACCACGCAGTACACCGGATCGGCTGTCAGCGAAATCACGGTCTCCGTGGCGACCGCTGCCGTCGACTTCCGCAAAGCTGCAAAGGCTCTCAAAACCCTCGCGGTTATGCCGTTCGAGGATGGTTGTTTCCGTGCCGTCATTCACCCCGCTACTTCGGCTGATCTTCAGGCTGACTCGGCTGCCGGTGGATGGCTGGATGTCAACAAGTACGTGTCTCTGTCTTCGGAGCATGACAAAGTGTTGACCGGCGAAGTAGGCAAGTTGGTTGGTTGCCGCTTCCAAGAATCACAGAACATTGCGACTGGTACTGGCGCGGCCTCTGCCGTTACGTATCACTCGTTCTTGTTCGGCAAAGAAGGCTTCGGTTCCGTTGACGTTGCAAATCAGGGAATCCAAAAAATCGTGCACCAACCCGGAGACTCCGGTGTGGGCGACCCGCTCAACTTGAACGGGACGATTGGATGGAAGGCGTATGCCGTGTTCCCCATCCTTGATGCCAACCGCATCATGGAAGTCATTGGTACCTCAAACTACTAAGCGATTAGTAGTTAGCAGCTAGAAAGAACCTGGGCAAACGGTTCCCCGGACCTCCTTCCTCCCCGGCTTAACGTGCCCACAATTTTTTAAGGAGAAATCAAATGATGCCCCAAATGCCACCTGTCCCACAGAGCGCACAAAGTGACCCCGGCGCGAATCCGATGCCGTGCCCGCATTGTGGGCAGCCCGTGAATCTCCAAAAGGCCCCGCCTATGGGCGCTGGCCCCTCGCCTAAACCGGCGGGAAAGAAATCACCCATGCCACCGGCGAAAGATGGCAAACCCGCACCAAAGAAAAACGCGGCCAATGCTCCGATGGATGAATTGAAAGAAGTCTTGAAAGCCGGGGTTAAACCAAATGGAAATGACTAACGATAACCCCAATACGTCACCCGGCGCGGCGAGTAGCACGAAGCAAGTAAAAATCTCGCTTGCAATGCTTCCGGCGGGCACCAAAGAAGGCGATTCGCTTTCGTTGAAAGTAACGAGCGTGGATCAAGCAACCGGCACAGCCTATTGCATGGCAGACGTAGCGCCCGCGATTGGCGAGCATGAAATGGAAGGCGGCGAACCAACTGGCGAGCCACCGGCGAACGAAGAGAGCGACGACGCGCCAATGGATACAAAGACGCTGCTTGGACCGATGGATGGTTTGAAAAATTATCTAGTTCAGAAGTCAATGGACGTACCTAAGAACCAGGGCCGTTAACGTAGCGGAGGAGGAAGGAATGTCTAGAACACTTAGCACGCATGAATTTGTGCGGCAGTTGAAAGTGCTTAATCCGGCCCTTCGGGTGTGCGCTTTTGAAGGCAGTAGCAAACTAGCCGGACTTCACTATATCGATAAGCAAGGCGAGTATTTTGACATTTGCGGCGTAGACAAAGGCTGCGTGCCGGAATACACGGAGTGGGATCACCAAGGCCACATGCTCGTATCGGGTTGGCGGCGCGTCTACTTAATGCTCGTTCAGCTAGGTTTGACGACAGCGGCCCGCGTCATGAAAGTTTGTCCCGGCTTTTATCTTCATTGGAGCCAAGCTGATGTCGATCTAGACCGCAAAGTTTCGATCTATGGCGACGAAGTGCAGCACAAGATGCAGAAATATGGCGCAGACAAAGAGTTGCTGTCAAACGATGAGATTTTAGACGTGGCACAAGATATTCGCGCCAAAGATGCACCGGCGCAACAAGAGCAAGATGAAAAAAATCGTTGGTTCCTGAAAACGTGGGCAGAGCGCGGCGGGAATATTAGCGATAAACCAAAAATCTAACAACTGGAGCTATCAAAATGAGCCAAGCATATACGTTTCCTACAGTCGCTATCCAAAGCGTAACCTACACAGCTAAAAAGTGGGGGCAATTTCCGACTATCACCTATAAAAACGGTGGGACCTCCGGTAGTGAAGTCGTAACAATCGATTCAAGCCTTAATATTACGGTCTTGATCTCTAATGGCGTTTCAACTAATACGCAGATTGTGGCGGCTGTTAATGCTGCGACTCAAGCGGACGGACGCGGGCCGGGCGACTTTGTATCGGCTTCGACTAGCTCCGGCGCTACTACGCCTACCTGCACAACTCTCGTTCCTCTCGCTGGCGGCGTAACCTCGGCGGTTAAGGCTTCAGTCGCTATTGGCTCGCTAGTTTATACGGCGGCCTCGGCTGGCACGGCTGGAAACTCTACCACGATTCAATATATCGATACGGTGCCGGTGACAATCGGCACAGTGACGGATGGAACGCATCTAGTCATTACGAGCAATGCTCTCATGGTTGAGTT
>Ga0193728_1000080_pt1 | contig 40146 bp, 27 predicted proteins | sample U1c1metaG_FD_143037 | JGI IMG/M metagenome (GOLD analysis project Ga0193728, IMG submission 143037) | Soil microbial communities from a riparian zone of the East river system, Colorado, United States - U1c1 | ecosystem: Environmental > Terrestrial > Soil > Riparian zone | place: USA: East River... | reverse complement strand
AACGGCAAGCGTTCCGTCTATATTCCCGTCGTAAAAACGGCGGACGCCTCTACCTGGGACGTGGTACAGTCCCTTCGCAAGAAAATACCTGAAATGAAAAGTCTGCTGCCCGAAGACGTGGACATTTCATATGAATTTGACCAGTCGGTTTTCGTGATCAATTCCGCCAAAAGCCTCATGACCGAAGGCATACTGGGAGCCATTCTAACCGGTTTGATGGTGCTCCTGTTTCTGCGCGACTGGCGCAGCAGTGTGGTGGTTATCGTTACGATACCGGTCGCCGTGATCAGCGCGGTATTTTTTCTCAAGCTCTGCGGACAAACCATCAATATCATGACCCTGAGTGGTCTTGCACTGGCCATCGGCATCCTGGTTGACCAGGCCACGGTGACGATAGAAAATATACACCAGCATCTTGAAATGGGTAAACCAAAAAAACAAGCGGTTCTGGATGCCTGTTCCGAAATCTCATTTCCTTTATTACTTATCCTGCTTTGCATCCTGGCCGTGTTCGCGCCGGCTTTCGTGATGAATGGTGTTCCAAAAGCGATGTTTTTACCCCTCTCGCTTTCTATCGCTTTTGCTATGATCGTTTCTTTTTTTGCCGCGCAAACTTTGGTGCCGGTGATTTCGGTATGGCTGTTGAAAGCGGAGCGTTTTCAATACCATCATCAACAACCCCACGCGCATGCCGGTCTTGCCCTCGATGAAGAAGAAAGGAAAGAAATCAGCCTGCATGAAAAAGAAGAAGCCTTACACAAGAAAGAGAATGGTTTTTTTCAGCGTTTAAAGAAAGGACTCGCAGTAAGGCTTGAACGCTGGATGCCAAAAAGAAAACTGATCGTCATGATATATCTGCTGCTCGCTTTCGGCGCGGCAGCGACTTGTTATGCCATCATCGGGAAAGATCTGCTGCCGAAGACAAATAACGGACAATTACAACTCCGCGTACGGGAACCCGACGGAACCAGGCTGGAAATTACCGAGCAAACGACCAAGGACATACTCGATCTCATTGATTCCACGGTCGATCATCATGTGGCCATCACGTCGGCCTATGTTGGACTGGTGCCCAGCAATTTTGGAGCGAGCAATCTATACATTTTCAATAGCGGAACCCATGAAGCCGTGATCCAGGTGAACCTGGATGAACATTACAAAACCAATATGGAAAATTTGAAAGAAACGCTCCGCGGCGTGATCGCCAGTCATTATCCCGGTGTGCACATTTCTTTTGAACCCATTGAACTAACGGAAAAGATCATGTCACAAGGCGCGTCCACGCCCATTGAAGTGAGGGTGGCCGGAAAAAATATGAAGGATATCATCCAGTACGCCATGCAGCTGGAAGAAAAGCTTCATCAGGTTCCCTTTTTACGTGATATACAAATTGCGCAACCATTACATTTTCCCACGATCAATATAGAAGTCGACCGGAATAAACTCGCGTTAATGGGTCTATCGCTTGACAATGTATCCAAAAGCATTACTGATGTCACTTCGTCCAGCCGGTATACCAATAAAAACCTTTGGCTCGATGAGCGGACGGCATATACCTATCAAACACAGGTACAGGTTCCGGAATACAATATGAATTCATTGGCGCAACTGCAGTCTGTACCATTGGTCAAGGGCCAGATGCGACCCGTTCTTTCAGAAGTGGCTGGGCTGACGATGGATACCCTTCCGGGAGAATTTGACCGAAGTGGTCCGAGACGTTTTATAACGGTAAGTGCCAATATTCACAAAAAGGATCTGGGTAGCGCCACAAAGGCTGTGCAAAAAGCCGTTGACGAAATGGGAGCGCCTCCCACCGGTCTGGTGCCGGAGATAAAAGGCATGTCATCCCTGCTTACTGAAACCCTTGATTCATTACAAAATGGACTTATCGCCGCGATCCTGGTGATCCTGCTTTTGCTCGCGGCTAACTATCAGTCCTTCGGTCTTTCCATTGCGGTGCTGAGTACTGTACCCGCGGTTTTACTGGGCGCCATGCTCATGTTGCTGGCAACAGGCGCCACGTTAAACCTTCAATCATATATGGGCATTATCATGAGTACCGGCGTGTCTGTTGCCAACGCGATATTGATCGTGACCAATGCAGAGTCCCTGCGTCTCGAATATAAAAATCCTTTTCGGGCAGCCGTTGTCAGTGCAAGCATAAGGCTGCGTCCGATTTTGATGACAAGCCTCGCGATGATTGCCGGAATGATCCCGATGGCAAGTGGGCTGGGGGAGGCAGGCGATCAGTCTGCCCCATTGGGCCGTGCAGTCATTGGCGGACTGATTGCGTCCACGATTGCGGCGTTATGTATTGTGCCGCTGGTATACGGATGGATCATGGAAAAGAAATCATTTAAATCTGTTTCCCTGTTAATGGAAGATGAAGAAAAATAAATTCAAAGAAAAAAAATCATCATGAAATTGCAACCTATTTTTATCCTCGGCATTTTCCTTTTGACTGCCTGTACATCGGACCCAAAAAAGGAAACCAGTGAAATCAGAACCCCAGCGAAAGGTTCGGCATATCATCTGGCTACCGTTGTTCCATCCGGTGTCGCGACTATGATCAAATTGCCCGCCCAGCTTTCGGCTTACGAGGAAGTCAGTATTTTTCCCAAGGTCAATGGCTATGTGAAACAGGTTTATGTCGATATCGGATCCGTTGTGCATACCGGAGAATTGCTGATGCTGTTGGATGCGCCGGAAACGGAGCAGGCCACCGTTCAGGCAAGAGAAAAATATGCCAGGGCAAGAGCGGATTTTGCGATTGACAAAGAACATTTCCAGCGTTTGCTGGAGGCTTCAGCGACGGCAGGCGCCATTTCACCGCTGGATCTCTCGACAGCCAGAGCTAAGATGGAAGCAGACAGTTCGCTGGCCAATGCGGAAAAAACGAATTGGTCTATGCAACAGACCATGCAGGGTTATCTTCGGGTTATTGCCCCATTCAATGGCGTCATCACGGAACGCAATGTTCACCCGGGAGCATTGGTGAGCGCAGAAGCAAAAGACAAACCCATGCTTGAATTAAAAGAAGTGGATCATCTCCGGTTACAGGTGGATATCCCGGAAAGCATTGCGGGTACATTCATGACAAAGGATACGGTTTCATTTATTACGAGCGCATTTCCCGGGAAACGGGTGAAGGGTTTTATCAGCAGGAAATCCGATAATGTCAATGCCCAGTTCCGGTCGGAGCGTGTAGAGATTGATGTACAAAACAAAGCCGGTAAACTCGCGCCGGGCATGTATGCGGATGTGGTATTGTACTCAAAGGGCAATGCCGACGCATTGTCTGTTCCCCGGGCCGCGCTGGTTATTTCAACGGAAAGAAAATATGTAATTGCCGTACGCAACGGCCATACCCTTAAGGTAGATGTGCTTTCCGGAAATGAAACAGCGGACCAGGTGGAAGTTTTTGGCCAGCTCACATCAGGCGACCGGGTGATTGCGAATGCAAATGACGAAATCAAAGAAGGAATTGCCATCCATGATCCCGGCAAATAGAATAGGTTTCCATCGGTACGGCGATCATTAATTCTTTTTCGACGATGGTTTTTGCCCGTTGGTCGTATATGCTGAGCGAGGATGGCCTGTGTCAATATCTTTACTGTGTGATTAGAAAACAATACGGGAATAAGAAATAAAAACATCAAAAAGTGTATACATCTTCAATATAGTCTTTCTCATAGGCAGTTAGTTTTGGTTACCGGGCCGCATTTCTATGCGGCCCTATTTTTTTAGCTGCTTCACGAAAAAAAAAGCATTTACCTGTTCGAATTGCATTTTACCGACTGTACATGCCCATTCATCGACAGGGGCTTTGTGAAAGTTATGTGGGTTTGTAGGTTTACGTGAGCAAATCAATCCATTCACAACAAACACCAGGTCATGAAAAAGAATAATTTACTCCAGCGTTTCGAATATGCGATCGTTCCGGCGGCGTCTACTATTTCCAGGATTGAAACATCGACCTATCATGCAGCGGGTCATCTACCCCTGATGCAGGTGAGCATTGATTTTGAAAACTCCAAATTTTCATTGGAGGGTGACTGGCAGTTCCTTGTCGTTTCCAACAGGCATGCGTCGCCTTCATCGTTTTCCTTCCGTGACGGCCGCGTTAAAATTGAAGCCGATATTTATCCCGGCGGAAGTATTGATCTGGATGATCGTCAGAGTGATGGTTTGGTGGTGCCGCTGATGGGAGGCATTATCAATGAAAGGAGCCAACAGAATTCATGTTCAGGATTTATTGTAGTGGATAAGAAAAAACCCCATGCTGCGATTTCAGAGGACGAATGGGAGATTAGTTTTTACCTGTACGATAGCCATGCTGATGATTGCGAAATAAAATATAACCTTCCGGTGTATGGTAAAATGGATCAAACAAACTATAACTGACCTCTTCAATCGACGCGCCCCGCTAAAGAATTTATTGATAAAGCTGTTTTGCTTATTGGCTAACCGTTCCCAGGTAAACACTGTCCGACTGTCTGCTGCGATCATGAGCCACAAAGGCAAAGTATATATGATAAGTTCTTTCGGTATCGATGGGTAGACGCAACAGATCCGATCCTGTTTCCCTGAACTGACCGGTAACTAAAAAATTCGCAAATGCATGTTGAATGTCATAAGCCAGTAGGATGGCCTGATCCCTGGGATGGCCGTCTTCTACATGGTTGCGGTTCCATGAAAAATGCAATTGTCCGTCATTGGTTTTTTCTGCTGCGATATTTTCTGATAAAGGAAGTGTACCATGACTCAGTTTTGCGAGCGCCGCGTTGATGCGCATATCCGGCCCAGCCCCTTCAAATGCATGATGAAGCAGCCAGGATTTTGCAGCCAAAAAACCTTCCACGGTCGGACTATAATTTCTAAATCCTTCACGCACAAAATCTAATACAGGTTGCAGCCACCGATGGGCCATGGCAAATTTGCTGCGATTGGCGGCTTCGCCAGGACCCGCCTTGGCGCTGCGTTTTTTGGGAATTGATTTAATATATGGAACGCCCTTCCGGGAAGAGCCAACGATGGATCCGATCTTGCCAATAATAGGCCCCTGGATTCCATAAGGTATCTTACTCATACGGATAATGTTTATGTAAATGCCACAAGAATTATACCCAAGAGGCATAAAAAAGTGAGAAAAAACACTTAGAACGCAGAGGGTATTCGGGGATTGCCTGCGTTTGGTGTGCGTTCTATCTGCGTTCTATTTGCGTTCTATTTGCGTTCTCACTGTGTCTGGGGTCTATTTGGCACTGACAAAGCGGCATCGAAGAATTTCTTAACACATTGAAAATCTGGCTGTCGCAGCCGATAATTCCTATATTCATAACTCAATATTTTAATGCTGTCAGTAACCAGTAGCTGCTCGCGGCATCGAGGAAACAGGTTCTATAAACCAGGCTGCAAGGAAAATGAATATGTCGTATAAAAAGGCCTGGGAAATTGTCAAGGGGACCCACAAACATCAATCTTTTAAAATTATACACAGCCAATTTTTGCCTGTTTTTTTTATCACTCAAACCTCCTGTCAGTAACTAGTAGTGATTCAGAATGAATATTGAACCTAATTTTATCCAGGCTTACAAATGATCACTCAAAAAATAGAATCCATGGCAAAGTTATCCACTCCCGCCAATAGACAGGATCACATAAAAGGCTCCGAAAATGCGCCATTTGAATTAGTAGAGTATGGCGATTACCAATGTCCACATTGTGGGGTAGCTCACCCTGTTGTAAAGGCAATTGAACGGGGACATGGGATGACGGCTACTGCTTAAATTCTCTTGTTATGATCAAAGATCCCATATCATATTATTCATATGCTTCCCATGTCGAGGATTCATTGCTGGCAATGGACAAGGAGGAAATGTTTTTTGCCTTCAATCTCAGGTATTATGCAAGCCGTCTTTTGCTGAATGGGCTGCATGATGAAGCCGAACTGGAGACGGCCATACAAAAGGCGATCACCGCCTGCCTGGTGGCCGGACTATCGCTATCGCTTCACTTTAAAAATATTTTCGTATGCTCCAGTGAAATAAAAAAAGACTGGCTGGTATCGGGTCTAGCTTTACAACTCATCCTGCTGAATGCTGAGGTTTCCAATCCCCTGGTAGCAGCATTGCAGGTGGGCATATTGTCGAACAATCGCTATCCTTCTGCAAAAAATACATGACATGGAGTATAACATACAGCACCTGCACCTGATAAAACCAGCTAACCAGCAACCCTTTTTTGAGGAAGAAGTGCAGAAGAAACTGAAACGATTAAAAAAGATGCTAAACCATTATCCCAAAGAGCTGGTGCTGGAAATATTTGTGCGAGGGGAAGGCGATGACGAATACATCATTACGGCCTCCCTGAACATGAAAAGCAAGGAGATTGTTGTCAAAGAGCGGGGCCGCAAGGCTGTGATTGTAGTAAACAATGTTCTGGACAGGCTGATATCCCTTGTGAGAGAACAGGTACATGTGGAACGACGGGAATATTTGCAAAAAAGACAATACCGTCTGCGGCAGGTAGCTGAAAAGCTCTTGCCGGGATTAAGACACGATGCAAAAAAACCGGAGAGCAGCGCTTTCGCCAACCTTATTAATACAACCTTACCGGAACTGAAACGATACATAAAAAACAGGGTCGGTAAAAAACCAGCGCTGTTGCAATTGATCAAAAAAAATGTGCTCAGTATCCGGGATATCGTGGATGAAGTTGTGGCGGCCTTGTATGCGGAATTCAGTAACAACACTGAGGCCACGGATAAATGGGCGCTGAGCTTTTACTTCCTTGCCGACCAGGAGATAGACAAACTGAATGAAAAATACAAAAAGGAATTCAGGTCGCAGGTCAGTACGGAACAGCTAACCAAACAGGAAATGAAAGACATGCAGGAAGATTTGACCGCGAATGCGGACTTTATACCTATACTGACCGAAGAACTGGATGAGCAATTTTATAATGCGCCTAACTACGATTTGAAGGAAATATTGATCGATGCGGGGGCCGAGCAGGAAATTCTGAACCTGGCAGAAGCAGATGATGCAGATATTGGGCAGCTGGTCAGGGAACTTCCCGAAGAACAAGAGGCTGTGATGAAGATGTATTATATCTACCGCATGGATATACCCGAAATAGCACAGGCCAAACAAACAAGCGAAAGCAAAGTCCTCAAATGGTTGAAAGATGCCCGCGAGGAACTGTTACATTCCCTGAAACAACATGCCTGGCCATCGCATTAGATCTCATTCCATTTCATTAATCATTTATTCATAACCATCTAAATTTAATTATTATGTCACAGCTTGTAAAATTTAATACCACGCCTTCGCTGCGCTCTATGTTTGAAAATCTCTGGGACAACGACCTTCTGGACGAAGATGTCTTAAGAAAAGCCAAGATGCCAGCGGTAAATGTAAAGGACAAGGACAAGAGTTATGAAATTGAAGTAGCGGCCCCGGGTCTGAAAAAGGAAGATTTTAGCGTTGGAATAGAAAACAAGATATTAACCATCAGCGCAGAAAAAAAGGAAGAAAAGGAAACAAAGGATGATAAGTACACCCGCCGTGAATTCATATCCAGTTCATTTGTCCGTTCCTTCTCCCTGCCGGAAAATGTAGACGAAAACAAAATAGAAGGACACTATGAAAATGGTGTGCTGCATGTAACGGTTCCTAAGCTACAGGAAAAAAAACCAGAGAGGAAAACCATACCTCTCAGTTGAAACAAAAGCATGACCTGCCGGCTTACCCAAAATTAACCGGTGGGTCATTTTATGCAAAAAACTAAGAAGGCGATCCTAATTGACAATATATGACTGGCAATGTTTTATTTCTTCACTTTAAATGAAAATTGTATGAGAAATAATCTAAGAATAGGATGGCTCTTTTTGGTAATCGTATTAGGCTCCTGCACAAGCACTAAAATTGTATCCTCCTGGAAAGCCCCGGATATAAGCCCTCAAAAATTTGAGAAGGTACTGGTGGTCGGTTTGATGGGTCCTAAAGACCTTGAGATTAAAGAAAACATCGAGAATGCCATGGCCGAGCAATTGAGGCTTTATGGCATCAATGCGATTACTTCTACAAAACAATATGGTCCAAAAACTTTCCGTAATATGCAAGAAGCAGAACTAGTAAAAATGCTATCTGGTGATAGTTTTGATGGAGTGATGGTGGTATCCCTTATAGATAAATCCAAGGAGAAATATTATACGCCCGGTACAATATTCTATACACCCTATTATGGAATAGGAAGACATTTCTGGCCATATTACATGATGATGTATGACCGCATTTATACCCCTGGCTATTATACCACCTCCACGAATTATACGTTGGAAGCCAATTTATATGACACCAAAAATGACAGGCTGGATTATTCGGCACAGGCAAAATCTTACGATCCGGGCTCACCAAAGAGCCTGGCCAGTGCATTTAGTAAAAGTGTTGTCGATGATATGGTCAAGCAGGAGGTGATCACGAAATAGGCTAGTGGTGAATGGCGAGTGGCGAGATTTTAGTACCACTCGCCACATACCACTAGCTCATAGATCATGCTCAATACACATAACACTGGTCACCTCATTCTCCTTTTCGTCCAGAATAGGAATAATATACGTCTCCGCATATTTCGCATTCTGACCACCATCCCCCGGCGATATATACACCGTTTTTCCTTTCAGCGCTTTTCTTATTTCATCATGATGGGAGCCATTGCCGGAAGAAGGAAAAACTTCCAATATATTTTTGCTCAATACCTGCTCCTTTGTTAATCCATAATACTCTTCTGCTTTTTTATTCCAAAAGAGGTAGTTCATTTGTCTGTCCAGCACGATAATTCGGTCCATCGTAATTTCCATCAGCCGTTCTATAAACGACAGCCGTTGCTTCAGCTGATCCTGTAATTTTACATTTTCGGTAGTGTCGTGTAATAAGCAAAGTATGCCGATGATTTTGTTTTGTGCATCAGAGAGCGGTGTCAGCGAAACTTCGAGCCAGCCTTCTGAAATAAATCCGGCTACCTGGGGCAGGTATACTTTCTCGCCTTGCAATACCTTTTTCAAACTTTCTACCACAAAGGGCGTTTTCAACGGCGGCAGCACATCAAAAATATTGCTGCCCAGTACGTCTATCTTTTGCTGCCCATACGCTTCTTCACATTTTCTGTTCCAGCCTAACACACGGTACTCGGTATCCAACGTAATGATGCGGTAAATAATATTATCGCTGAGACTTTCTGCGTAATGGATCCGGCTGGTCAGTTCCTTTTGCATATTCACAGCAGAACTGATATCCTGGACCGTTGCCCAAAAGATTTTCTTATTTTCTAATACCAGACATCTGAAAATGGCTTTCAGCCATTTTACCTGCCCTCTGTTTATGGTCCTGAACTCAAATTCACTTTGCGTGTTATTCAGGAACATAGCGGTTGTCTTTTCGAAGAATGTGTTTTTATCTTCAGGATACACTGCTTCGAGGAGCTTTTCCCGGGATATTCTGGGCGAGAATTTTAATCCCAGTAAGGAATAAAGACTTTCAGAACAGGAAATGATTCCTGTTTCGTCCCATGTCCAGGTAGCTATTCCGGAAATTTCATTGGATATATTAGAAAATATCGTTTGCGATTCCAAAGTGGCTTTTGTTTTTTGCAATTCGGCAAGCATGTTTTTTCGCTCGGTAATATCCTGTAAAACGCCAATGGCTGTTGGGTCCTGATTCAGGGTGGTGATCACTTCGGATCTCCATTTTACATGCCGCAATTTGCCATCAGCCGCCATGATGCGGCATTCGAGATTGATGGGCTGTACATCCCGAAAGAGCTGGTCAAGGCCGTATTGTACTTTTTTCTGGTCTTCATGGTGAACAAAAGGAATGATCTCGTCAAGAGTCAATTCATTGATTCCGTTCTTCCATCCGAATATCCGGTGAAATTGAGTGGAAAATGAGGATTGACGGGTATTCAGATTAATCTGCCAATGGCCCAGAAGCGCCATTTCTTCGTCAATTTTCAGGAGTTTTTCCTTAAGATGGCTGGCTTCTTCTTCATACTCATTGTTTTTTTCTTCGTTTTTACGTTCTGTAATATCCTGGATAATGCCGGAAAGGATGCGGGCTCCCTTGTCATCAAAATTCCAGATAGTGATTTGTTCTATCCAGCGCTGAACGCCATCCGGCCGGCTTATCCTGAACTCGAGATGCAAAGGTATCTTCAAAGAAAAGGCCTGCTGAAAAACATCCGTTACGATTTGCTGATCTTCCGTATAGATATATTCCCCGAATGTCGTCAGGCCTGCGGCAATGCTCTGAGGTTTTATGCCATAGATGCGATAGACATTATCTGAATAATAAGTCTCCAGCGTATTCAGGTTCATGTGCCAGATGCCAGACGATGTTAATGTTTCAGCGGCCTGATAGCTAAGAATATTTTTTGAGAACAGCCTGTGTTCCTTTTCCATCGCTGTCTGGCAGCAATGGTGTTCATCTTCCTTTTTTTCAAGTCCTTTAAAAGAACTGTTCTGCCCGAATGATTCCACAAAATCCAGGGAAATCATCTCGGCATGTCCCTCGCTAGTAATGATCCGGAACTGTAAGGGCTCGATCCTGCCCTTTAAATCTTGGGACAAGGCTTCACTTAGAGGATCAATAAAATCGGGATCTATTATCGCTAATAGCATGCCTGCATATAAATCGTCTACGGGCATGGAGACGAACATGGAAATACAAAGTAACTCTTCCACCGGTAGCGACCAGGACCAATTGCCCGTAATGGTATAATGCGCGCCATTGATAAAGAAGTATATCTTTTTCATCTTTTCTTAGGATTGAAGTAAAATACATTACCAGTGAGTAATGTCAATGTTGGCTGGCAATCAAGGAGCTGTCTGCACGGCGAGGAGATCTTTTGTCGATAAACCGGACAATAATCAAAGGGGAAAAATTAAAAAGGAAATGCGTTTTCAGGGAGTCATACTTTATTATGCAAGGAATTTCAGTATGTAAAAATGAGCTATCGTGCCAATCCTGCGTGGTACTTTCAGGACAAGTTGTGGTACTTTTAGGAAATAACCTCTTTTATGGCCTTCCTGAATCCGGTGGGTGTAAATCCTGTCTTGTTATGAAACACGCGGGTGAAATAGGATTTTTCACCATAACCCAGGCTAAAACAAATTTCGGTAATGGTCATACTGGTGTTGCCAATGAGTTTACGGGCTTCTGTCATTTTCCGTGTCGTGATCATGTCAGAAATGCTTTTTTCAAAAAAGATCTGACAGATGCGGTTAAGGTTACGAATGGATGAATTGGTTTTTTGGGCATAATAAGCAATACTCAGGGACTCCCTAAAATTTTTTTCGAGGATCTGTAAAAAGGAATTAAAAATGCCGATGTCAGGATTTTTTAAACTGCTTTGTTCCTGCCTGATTTTCCTGTCTGCTGATTCTGCGATCGAAAGCACTGCCGTCAATAGATGTCTCGGCAAGGCAAGGTCTGTTGGCAATTGAATGAACACCGCCGACAGCATATTACAAAGCGATTCGATATTTACCGCAGCATGATCTTTGCTTAGGTGATAACAGCAGGAATCATCATAGAAATGTGCGTAAAAATGAAAATGGGACTGTGGAAGAAATTCGTCGCTGTAACGGATACGCCATCCTCTGGTAGCCAGATCAGGAAGAAATTGGTGAATCCTGCCCTGCGCCAAATAGATCAGGACGGGGGCAAAGACGGTTACCGGGGTAAAATCAATATAAATCTCCGGCTGACCCTGGGTTATGATGATAATTTCTTCATAATCGTTCCGCTTGTTGGGCAAAGGATTGTCAACAGCCTTACTTACCTGTTCCGCATTCAGGGTATCCATTCCGAAAAGCTGCATCATGGGTTAACAAGCTAAGATGATGAAAGGAGTCAAAACCTATTCAGGAACTGCATGGCAAAAATGGCTATTTTATTTAATATTGAAGCATAATTGTTCGTCATGAAAAAAAAGATAAAGGATATATTAAAAAGAGGAGCCATTCAGGTGAATGGAAGCCTATGGATCGAGGGCAATGGAACACATTTTTTTGGTCCAGGTCCCGCCGAACTGCTCGAAGGCATCGAGGATACAGGTTCTATAAACCAGGCTGCAAGGAAAATGAATATGTCATATAAAAAGGCCTGGGAAATTGTCAACAGACTGAATGACAAAACAGTCAACCCGGTAGTGATTACTGCTGCCGGCGGGAAGAAAGGTGGGGGGTCTACGATCTCCGAAGATGCCAAACAAATGATCGCCTATCACCGCCTCCTGCGGGAAAGGTTCAGGAAGTTCCTGGAACAGGAAACACTTCGCCTGAAATAAATTGTGATTATCGTTATATATTTGTAAATATAACGGTCCAAATCATCCGGGTGGCGGCCATTTATACCACAACATATTGCTATGAAGGGATGTTTTACCATAATGACCTGCTTAGCCTTCCATTTAGTATACTGCCAGGACAGCTTGCAGCCAAAGCACGTAAATACTGACTCATTCCGAACGTCTATTTTGAATGAAGTTGTAGTATCTGCATCCAGACTAAGAGAAAGCATATTACAATCACCCGTCAGCATTCAGAAAGTGGGTGAACAATATTTTCGTTCCTCTCCTGCTCCAGGTTTTTTTGATGCGCTTGAAAATGTACAGGGTGTGCAAATGATCACGCCCAGTCTTGGTTTTAAAGTCATCAATGCAAGAGGTTTTGCCAATACGACCAATGTCCGTTTTGCCCAACTGGTTGATGGCATGGATGTACAATCTCCCCATATCGGGGGCCCGATAGGTAATGCTTTAGGGCCAACCGATCTGGATATAGATAATGTGGAAATTGTGCCTGGCGTTGCTTCTGCGCTGTATTGCATGAATACGATCAATGGCCTGGCCAACTTTACTACGAAAAATCCATTTACATCAGAAGGCCTAACGATCCAGCAAAAAACGGGCATCACGCATCTCGGCGATTCAAACAGTATGGCCAAACTATTTTCCGAGACCAGTATAAGATTTGCCAAAGTTGTTTCCCCAAAATTTGCTTTTAAAATAAACGGCAGTTTTACAAAAGGCTATGATTGGATCGCGGACGATCATATGGACCTCAATGCTGCCGCCAATGCCAGCACGAATCTTACCGGGTATAACAACCCTGCGCAGGATCCGGTCAATGGTTATGGTAACGAATCTTCTGACAGAAAAACCATCAGCCTGCAAGGCAAATCATATGTGGTAGCACGCACAGGTTATTATGAAAAAGAAGTGGTGGACTATTCTTTGCAAAATATTAAAGCTGATATTGGACTTTATTTTAAATTATCATCACAAAGCACCATCTCCTATTTATTTCACGTGGCGCTGCTGGACAACGTATACCAGCGGGCCAACCGTTTCCGGTTGCAGGATTATTTTATTCAGCAACACGGCATTCAATTTCAGTCTCCTTCCATTCATGTCAAACTATATTTTAATAATGAGAATACCGGCAAATCATATAATCTCCGTTCGATGGCTGAAAATATAGACCGGGCTTATAAACCCGATAATGTCTGGTATGCGGATTATACAACGGCTTTCAACAGCGCGGTGCAATCCGGCGCGCCCGTTGCCCAGGCACATCAGCAGGCGAGGGCTTCGGCAGATGCGGGAAGGTATCAGCCGCGAACAACGGCTTTCAACAATACTTTAAACAGCCTGCAAAATATAAACAACTGGGATTCGGGCGCCGCGTTGAGGGTAAAGGCAAGCTTTGTGCAGGGAGAAGCACAAATTAACCTGACCGAAGAATGGTTATCTGGTTTAAAAAAGAATACGGGGCTCGATATGCTGCTGGGCGTCGATCACAGAACCTATATCATCGTACCCGATGGAAATTATTTTATTAACCCGGTTAAAAGAGAAGCCTATCATAATATTTTATATAGCAAAACGGGTGGTTTTTTTTCCATCAGCAAAAACCTGCTGCAGGATAAATTGAAACTCGGAGCGATCCTCCGGGCAGATAAGAATGATTATTTTCCGCTGAGCTGGAGCCCGCGGTTTACTGCAGTCTATTCGCCGGATTACAAGAATCATTTCCGGGTATCCTTTCAAAGCGGCTACCGCTATCCCAGTATATTTGAAGCGTATTCAAATATAAACAGCGGGGGCGTGAAGCGGGTGGGTGGTTTGCCGATTATGTCAAATGGTATTTTTGAAAATGCCTGGCTGCAATCGTCCATTTCGGCGTTTCAGTCGGCAGTGCTCCGTGACATCAATCAAAACGGTTTATCAAAAAATGAAGCGATCATGAAGAATGAAGGATTACTTGAAAAAAATCCTTACACTTATATCCAGCCTGAACATATCAAATCGGTTGAAGCAGGTTTTAAGGGGGTCTATGCAGGCGGAAAGATTTTTATAGATGTAGATTTTTATTTTAACAATTATCATTCCTTTATCGCGCAGGCCAATATGAATGTGCCCAAAACACAAAATCCCGATTCCATCCCTTTTGCCTTATATGATAAAACACAGCAAAGTCAATACAGGGTGTGGACCAATTCGCAGACAACTGTATATAATTATGGGTTTACCGCAGGGCTTACCTATAATTTCTTTAAAGGGTACACCGCCCGTGCCAATGCCGCTTTTGCCAAATTAGAGCAATCGGCACATGAGGACGGACTGGAAGATGGATTCAATACTCCACGGTGGATCACGAACTTCAGTATTTTCAATGAGGATATCTATAAAAAAATAGGTGCTGGTCTTACGATTAAATGGCAAAGTTCATACTACTGGCAATCGTTCCTCATCAATGGCAATACACCTGCATATTCATCTGTAGATCTCCAGGTCAGTTATATTATCACATCGATTAAAATGAAAATCAAATTGGGTGCAACCAATCTGTTGAATCACTATTACAGATCATTTCTTGGAGGCCCTGAAATCGGAGGACTTTATTATACCACGTTGACCTACGGAATAAAATAGGTATCAAAAAAGCCATCCCAATAGTTGGTTTAGGGTAACAAATACGTTACCCTTGTAAAATATACGGTTATAGTGAGAACGAAAATCATGAAGAAATTATCATTGATCATTGAGAAATCCAAAGACGGAAAATTATGGGGTCGCATGGAATTTGATGGTGATTTAATGGTTGATTCTGCTAACTCACTGGATTCACTGGAAAGAAAAATGAAAAAACTACTGCAGGAACGAGCAAAGGCAATTGAGCAGATCATAAACAATCTTGGACAAGAACTAATTGGCATAAAAGTGGCAGTTTTAAAAAATGAAGCTGCAATAAAATCAAAAAATGCCAAGCGCGAAATTGTGCAAGGAGCCGGAATTTAAAGCAATTCCTTAGGTGGTCTCCGGTGCCACCAGGTAGCCAATGATGATCCCGTAATATTCATCATCGGTCCAAATACGGCTGGGGCCAATCCCACTGTAGCCAGTTTTTCCAGTGTCAACGCAAGGCCGGAAGCCAATCCAGCGTTTTGCATGCCGACTTCGAGTGAGATGGTCCGGCAATCTTTTTCTTTTAATTTGAAGAGCCTGGCCGACCAATAACCTAACGTATAACCCGCTACATTTTGAATAAAAGTAACCAGGATCAATTTTAAACCGACTTCAAGCAAACTATCCCTTCCCGCCGCAGTAATGATCACGATGATAAAAGCGATGCCGATCATGGAGATCTTTGGCATGGCCTGGTCAATAAAGGAAAACCGGCCTCGCACAAAGTGATGGAACAGTAAACCTGCTGTGATGGGTAATATGACGATCCTGGTAATATCCCATACCATTGCCCAAAAATTGATTGCTATAAATTCACCTCCTAAAAGTTGTATCAGCAAGGGAGTGAATAAAGGGGCCAGTATCGTTGATACCGCTGTAACGGTTATGGATAGGGCGAGGTTTGCCCTGGCGAGATATGACATGACGTTTGAAGCAAGACCGCTGGGACAACATCCAACAAGAATAATTCCCGCGGCGATCTCTTTGGGGAACTTAAAAATACTGGCAAGCGTAAAGCCAAGGGCAGGCATGATGGTATAATGGCAAAGAATGCCGATCAGCACTCCCTTCGGTTCATGGAGCACAGTCCTGAATTCTTTTACACTGAGTTCAGTGCCCATACCGAACATGATGATTTGAAGCAGCGGAAGAATAAAGGCCGATAGTTTCAGGTTGCCTGCTTTCAGGAAATAAGCAGGATAATATAAAGCCAGGCTGACAGCGGCAAAAATAATCAACGTATAAGAAAACCCTTTCAAGAGCAAAGAACTGCGAAAAGCAAGGGCGAGAAAAATAAAAAAACCCATCAAAAGCCATCCTTCATACCGGTAATGTACCACGAGATAGCTGTAAAGCCAGCAGACGATGAGAAACAGGGCAACCAAATAAAAGAGAAAGCGCTTGCTCATGTATGATCGGTTTGGTGAACTTTTATTCGTTTTCAGGAAGGGCAAAAGCGATATACGCTCCCCCCGATTTCAGTCCTCTTCCTCCTCCGGCCGCGATAACAATATATTGCTTGTTTTTTATTTCGTAGGTGATGGGCGTTGCGAAACCAGCCGCGGGAAGCTGATATTCCCAAACAACCTTTCCATTTTGTTTATTAAAAGCCCTGATTTTTTCATCCCGGGTGGCAGCAATAAAAACCAAACCACCCGCTGTAACCAGGGGTCCTCCATAATTTTCTGTGCCTGTCACCGGCATGCCTCTTTTAGTGAGTTCAGGATATTCACCCAGCGGGATCTGCCAGCAATATTTTCCTGTGCTCAAATCAATTGCGCTCAGCGTTCCCCAGGGCGGTTTAACAGCAGGGTATCCTTCGGGATCATAGACCTTTTCCCAGATCTTTGCATGGAATGGCGATAAGTAGGGGAAGGCCGTTTTTTGTTGTGCAGATTGAACGGGTTTGCTGCTTTGTTGTTTTTCGCGAGTCTCTTCGGGTTTGTTTAATAAAAAACCGATGAGGGCTTTTTTTTCATCCGGCAGGAGCTGTTTGAACGAAGGCATCCTGCGACGGCCTTCCTGGAGCACGTTGCTGATTGCTTTTTCACTCAAATGTAAACCGGAGGATACCAGGCTGGGGATTTCGACTCCATTTCCTTTCATGTCCGGTCTATGACAGGACGAACAATACGCGACATATAATCGCTTGCCCGGTGAGATATCCTTCTTGCTGTGTAAATCGTTTGAAGCGGTCTCCATCTGAAGTCTCCAAAGGGCATTGTTTGCATTTTGATAGAGAATGCCTCCTGGGTCAATGGCATTGCCACCCCATTCCGCCCCGCCGCTATAACCGTAGAGCAGGGTCGCCCGTTCGCCCGGGGGATCGAATTTGTTTGAATGGATAGTAGAATCAAATAATTTTTGTATAACATCATGAGATCCGGTTGATATATCCGTAATGTCCGCTTCGGTAAAAACCTGGTTTGAAAAGGGCAATGGTTTGACGGGATATTTCTGTAACGGCCAGGGCTGTTCGCCCGGAAGGCCTTTCGTTGGTACTTTTTTTTCTTCTATGGGAAAAATAGAAGTGCCCGAATCACGATCCAATACATAAAGCAAACCATCTTTCGTGGTTTGAACGACAACATCCTTCTTCTTTCCCTGAAATGTTATGCTGGCGAGATTTGGAGCACAAGGAATATCACGGTCCCAAAGGTCATGATGGATAGTCTGGAAGTACCACTTCAATTGTCCCGATGCTGCATCCAGGGCAAGTATGCAATCCGAAAACAGGTTGATGCCTGCCCGTGCTCCGCCATAAAAGTCTGATGCCGGTGAACCAGTCCCCAAATAAACAGTTCCTCTTTTTTCATCCAATGTCATACCACTCCAGTTATTGGCAGCGCCGATCTTTTTGTAGGCATCTTTTGGCCAGGTTTCATAACCAAATTCTCCCGGCCCAGGTACGGTGTGAAAAACCCATTTCAATTGGCCGGATAATACATCAAATGCCCTTATATCTCCCGGAGCCGCATCCCCGCCTTCAGATACAGCAGAACCGAGAATAAGTAGGTTCTTATAAATGACTCCAGGCGTAGTGGCCACGACATATAACTTATTCGCATCATAATGATTGCTAAGGCCTGTATGAAGATCGATTTGTCCATCTGCACCAAAACTTCTGATGGGCTGCCCAGTTTCTGCATCGATCGCATAAAGCGTATGACCGGCGGAAAATAATATTCGTTTGTCGTTATTATTTTCCCAATAGGCTACGCCTCTGCTGGTCGTTATGTTGGGACTTGTATCCTTAAAGGGATTAAACTCCCAGATTTTTTTACCCGACGCAGCATCCAGTGCGAAGAGTATAAGCTGCGGACTGGTGGCATAAAGAATTCCACGAACAACAATAGGCTGGCATTCCATTTCGGATTTTCCCTGATTTTGTGGTTGAGCGTCATAGATCCAGGCAACTCGTAAATGGTTTACGTTACCCAGATTGATCCGGGATAGCGGCGAATACCTGTTCCCCGCCTTATTCCCACCGTAAATGGGCCAATCAGTTGATGACACAGGTAGATTGTCCTTTTCCTTTGAAAACCTGCAGGCTCCCAACAGGCAAAAAAAAGTCAGAAAAAACAATCGGGTAACAAAACAAATCGCTTTGATCATGAAACTGAACAGTTGAAGAGTTAAGGCCTGATGATGGTTCCGTCTCTTTTTCTTATCGTCCAGTGACCAGCTTTGTTACTGATCGGATATTTTGCGGCGATTTTTTCGTCGATATCAACGCCCAGTCCTGGCGCTTCATTAACATACAGATATCCTTTTTTCAAAACCGGGGTTCCCGGAAAAACTTCAATGAGTTGATCAGAGAACGCAACCGATTCCTGAACGCCAAAATTCCAGATCGCAAGATCGATATGACACTGGGCAGCATGACCGACGGGCGAGACGTCACCAGGTCCGTGCCATCCGGACTTTACATTGAAAAATTCTCCCAACCGGGCGACTTTCATGGCAGGTGTTATACCACCGATTTGGGAAAGATGACAGCGGATATAATCAAACGAACGATTGGCTATATAACTGACGAACTCATTTTGATTATTAAATAATTCACCCATGGCAAAGGGCACGGTCGTACTCGTGCGAAGCTGATTGAACCAGATCATATTTTCGGGAGAAACAGGATCTTCAATCCAGAATGGATTATACTCTTCCAGTTTCTTACACATATTGATCATATCCATGGGCTGAATGCGTTCGTGCGTATCGTGCAACAGTTCAATATTTTCACCGCATCTTTTTCGCACTTCTTTAAACATTTTCGGTACGGCCTGTAAATAGGCATTCTCGTCCATAAAATCGTCGGTCGGACTTCCAAATCCGGCTTCTTTGAAATCCGGGTTTTGTGCCAGGTATAATGATCCGTAACCTCCTTGTTGGATCCTGACATATCGAAAGCCCTGGTCCATGTATTTTTGAACACTGTTAGCAACCTCTTCCGGCGATTTGCCATCTGCGTGCGCGTAACAATCAACTGCAAAACGGGATTTACCACCCAATAACTGGTATACCGGCATATTGGCTCTTTTCCCTTTGATATCCCATAAGGCCTGGTCTAATCCACTCAGGGCGTTATTCAGGACGGGTCCATTTCTCCAATAAGAGCTTACAAAAAATGATTGCCACAGGTCTTCGATGTTATCTACATCCTTCCCAATGCAGAAATCCCCCATGTAGTTGTTTATCGCAGAAACGACCACTTCCGCCCGCTGTGTGAATGTCGCACAACCCAATCCGTACAATCCCGGCTCCGTGGTTTCAACTTTAACGATGACCAGGTTGGCCCCCTGAGGCGCCGTACCAATTGCTTTTACGCTTTTGATTTTCAGAGCCGGTAGTCCCCGGTTATATGAGGCTTTTTCAATGCCGGCAGCCTGGACAGATGGGATTCCGCCGGCTATTCCCAAAATCCCCGAAGCGGTTCCCAGTCCGAGAGCCTTCAATACCGACCGGCGGTTCAGGGATGCAGAAAACTTCTTGATATCCATCATTTTAACTGATCTAAAGATTAACGATTGTAATTCCTGTGTTCTTTTGTGGATGTAATAAACAGGAAAAGGATTAACCAGTCCTTTAATGATCAATTAATTTGAAAATTATAATTGAGAAAAAGAATAATTAATACGATCGTTAATGGATTATTAGTATGGACATTAATCGCGGCAAAGTATATTCCATGATAATTGATGGCGTTTATCTTCTAAACGCCGGAATTATAATGGTCTAAGCAGTTAATATGGTATAAGCAGACTAGATGTATTGCTAATCTTTTGGATCTGCTTCACGGGGGAATGTTTTTACATTCCCCTTTTTTATTTCTTTTAAAAAGAAATAATTAATAAGGTTATTAATCTATTATTAGCGATTCCATTAAGGTCTCACCGCGTTATTTGTGTCTTTATTCACCAAAACTATTGCTTCATATGAAAAAACTTCCATTGCTGATATTATTGGTATTTGGCCTTTTCATTCAAAGTTTTGCCCAAAACCGGATGGTAAAGGGTAAGATTACCGATGAAAATGGCAGGCCCTTGCCAGGCGCAAATATTAATCTCAAGAATACCTCTTCTTTCACAACTTCAGACTCTTCGGGCAATTTTCAAATGTCCATTACCGGCCAGGCAAAACCAATCCTCGTAATAAGTTTTGTGGGTTATTTACCCACTGAACTCGCTGTCGGGGGCGGAAGCTATTTCGATATCCCGTTAAAACATTCGTCTCAGTCACTAAATGATGTGATCGTGGTGGGATATGGTACCCAAAGAAAAAGGGATGTTACGGGTTCTATTAGCGTTGTCAACGCAGACGAAATTGCGAAACGACCACTGGTAAGAGTGGAGCAGGCGCTCCAGGGAACGGCTCCAGGAGTAGCTGTACAAAGTGCCAACGGTATGCCGGGCAGTCCGCTGAGTGTTCGGATCAGGGGTTTCAATTCTATAACGGGGTCCAATGAGCCATTGTACGTAATAGACGGATATATTGGTGGATCCATTGAATCGGTCAGTCCATCCGACATTGAGTCATTGGAAATCTTAAAAGATGCATCTGCCACGGCGATCTATGGATCGAGGGGCGCCAACGGTGTTGTGCTCATCACAACGAAAACGGGCCACGAGGGAAGTCCAAAAATAAATGTGGACGCCTGGTTTCAGAAAGCGGAAGTGGCGAAAGAATTGGATTTGATGAACGCGTATGATTTCGCCAATACTGTAAACATTCAAAATGCAGCAACAAATTTACCCGCTGCCTTTACCCAGGATCAGTTGAACGGATTCAAAACGAATGGGGGAACGAACTGGCAGAAGGCCCTGCAGCAGAAACCCTTTATCCAGAACTACCAGGCTGGCGTATCGGGTGGATCGCAACATATGAAATACTTTGTCTCTTTTAATTATCTGGATCAGCCCGGCCTCATCCTGAACCAATACTATAAAAGGGGTACCGTCAGATCCAATCTTGATTTTAAGATCAATGATAAGCTGGAGATCAAGTTCTATTTGCTTACCGCCATTCCATCTAGCCGGAATACGGCCTATGGGGGAGATACAGGAGATCCCTTTGCTTCGGCCGCTTTCTGGGATCCCACTAAACCTGTGCGCGATCCGGCAACAGGAAAACTGACCATTACTTCTCAGTATGGTACCCTTAATGTGAGCCCCGTGGCACAGGCCACCAACCAAAAAGTTGATGCGAACTCCCTGGACGCAGTCGGCACAGGCGTGTTGACCTATCATATTCTCAAAAACCTCACGTTCACCTCTTCCAATTCTTATGAGTCCAATTGGGGATGGACCCGCCAGCTTTTTGGATTGAATACCAGCCAGACGGTTATCAATGGCATTTCTTCGGGATTTGCTTCGGGAAATTCAGTGTGGAACACGGCCTTTCAAACCAGTAACTTTCTGACCTATAATTTAAGACTAGGCGATCATGCCATCACCCTGACTGGTTTGTATGAATATCAGCAGGCAAAAAATCAGAACATCAATGCCCAGTCATCTAACCTGTCCACTTACGCCCTGGGGTATTATGACCTCGGCGTTGGCGGAACGCAGAAAGCAACGTCTGGTTATGCGTTCAGTGAACTGCAATCTTTTATGGGAAGGATCAACTACTCTTACAAGGAAAAATATCTTCTTACGGCGAGCATCAGGGATGACGGCTCCTCACGCTTAACGAAGAAGTACAGCACATTTCCTTCCATCGGTGTAGGATGGCTCCTGTCCAAAGAAAACTTCATGGCGAATTCAAAAGTTTTTTCTGCCTTAAAACTCCGCGGCAGTTATGGACAAACGGGTAACCAGGGCGTTCCGCCATATTCTTCCATACCGGTGATCAATACCAGTAATGTGGGTTATTATTTCGATGGATCAACGCTCAGCATCAGTACACCGCTCGGATCTCCTGTTGCGAGCAATCTGGTTTGGGAAACGACTTTACAAACCGATGTCGGTTTGGACGCCTCATTTTTTAATAACCGGTTGACGGTTTCCATTGATGCGTATAAAAAGAAAATCTCCAATCTATTGTTCAGTTATCAAACACCGGCCTATCTGGGTGGCGGTAGCTATCAACGGAATATCGGAAGCATCCAAAACAGGGGTATCGAATTTGGAATTTCAGGAACACCGGTCGCGGCTTCTGCTGCAGGTAAATTTAATTGGAACAGCTCTCTGGTATTTTCCTTCAATGACAACAAGGTGCTCAATCTGAATGGGCTGGATAATGTCATCATCAGCGGTATCGGCCAACCGCAGCAGAATATTTCCATTCTGAAAGTTGGCAGCCCTTTGGGAGAATTTACAGGATATAAATTCCTGGGAACCTGGAAAACAAGTGAAGCTACTCAGGCTGCGACCTATGGCAACAAACCTGGCGATGCCAAATTCCTGGATGCAAACCACGATGGTACCATTAACCAGAGTGACTATGTCCCGATCGGAAACGGAATTCCAAAATATACTTGGGGATTTATCAATGATTTTAATTACGGTAATTTTTCGCTGAGCCTGATGTTTGCCGGCCAGGGTGGAGCGCAAATATATTCTCAAACGATAGCCTATACCTGGGGCCAGGCTCCCGGAACCCGCAATGCAACTTTACAGGAGGCGACCAGAATGTGGACTCCTCAAAAGGAAACGGACGTCCCCGCGTTTGGTACAACCGGCAGCTTTCCTACCAACAGCAGCCGTTTTGTATACAACGCCAATTTCGTAAAACTTAAAAATTTATCCCTCACCTATCGCATTCCCCAACATGTTTTGGGTAAAGCAAAGATCAGCAATGTGGATATCTATGTAAGCGGCCAGAATTTATTTACGATCACCAATTATCCGGGTTATGATCCTGAACTGACCAATGCACAGTCTGCATTGACCCAGGGCGTGGAAATGGGCGTGATTCCAAACCCCAGAACATATACCGTAGGATTCAGGGTTGGATTTTAACCATTCAAATCATTTGAGATAAATCATATTTTCTATTAAAAATTACCAAAATGAAAATAAAAATCTTCGTCCCGGTTGTATTGCTTGCATTGTGTGCCTTTCTGGGGTGCACGAAACTACATGAAGATCCCAAAGCGACTTTAACGCCAGGGAATTATTTCCAAACGCAATCAGATCTCGATGCTGCTGTTGCAGCCATTTATCAGGGAATGGTCGTGGATGGAGGTTATGCCTTTGATTTCCACCTGTATTCTTTTTTTGGTTCAGATGACCTTACGGCAGATCCGAACTTAGGCAAAGCAGATCAGCGCGATTTCGATCAGTTCAAAGCAAGTAGTGGAAACAACGCCATCGCGCACAGCCAGTGGGGCACGCCCTGGGGTGCCATTTACCAGAGTAATAATGTGATTGCGAATTACAGCCGCGTGTCTGGTGATCAGGCCGCAATAAATGGGGCAGCGGGCCAGGCGTATTTCATAAGAGGCTGGAGTTATTACCTGCTGGTCAGGACATTTGGACCTGTGCCGATCATCACCAAACAGGTAGGACCCGACTACAGGCCGGCAAGAGATTCCGTAGACAAAATATATGCAGTTATCGTAAGCGACCTGCAAACGGCGATGAGCCTACTGCCCACCAGTTTTCCTGGTCAGCCGGGAAAAGCTACGCAGAATTCAGCCAGATCACTTTTGGCTGATGTATATCTCACTATGGCAACCTGGCCATTGAACCAGACCAATAATTATGTGCTTGCAGCAGCGGAAGCCGATTCCGTGATCAAGGCAGGACAATACAGCCTCGTTCCTGATTATGCAACAGTGTTCAGGACGAATAATAATTCAGAGTCCATTTTTGGTTTGGAGTTTAATGTCAGCGGTGGAAATCCGAACCGTTTCTACGGAGATTGTTCCATGCCATGGGAAGAATTCGGATTAGATGGAAATTTCGGCTGGGAGGAATTCTATCCCGAAATCAATTTTTTCAAAGCCGCTCCGGTTTGTAAAAGAACAGACGAAGAATTCTATACAACGCTGAAATTGCTGCAGCCGGATAAAACCTTTCTTTTGGTTCCGTATAATTCACCTCAGACCAGGAATCAGCATCCATTTTATAGAAAATTCAGGGCCTCTGTGAATAACGAGGGTTGTGCAGAAACAGATTCTACCCTTATTTCCATGAACCCAAGCACAAACAAAACAAACGACGTAATAAGATATCCGCATGTGTTGCTAGACTTTGCCGAGGCTTCTGATATGGCAACAGGTTCGCCCACCCCGGAAGGATATGCCGCGATTAACCTGGTAAGGGCGCGCGCCGGCGAGCAACCGCTGACACCCGGACTTTCCCAGCTGGCATTCAGAGACTCGGTGGTATTTGAAAGAGCCTACGAGTTTGCGGCCGAATGGGGAACAAGATGGTTTGATATTCTTCGCCTGCAGTTACTTCCACAGGTCGTAGCTGCCAGGAACCCGCTGGAGAACGCAATCAGTGCAAACGTAAACCTTCAGGACAGATATTATGCGCCCATTCCCGTAAACGAAATGCTCAAGAATCCGCAATGGACACAGAATCCCGGGTATTGATGATTTAGATGATAAAAGAAAAGTTTAACCGTGCAGCGCATGGTTAAACTTTTTTGCAGATGGGAACCTATTGCAGATTTCAAAATTTTCTTGATGATTAAATACCAGTTTAACAATAAAACGATTGTCTTATCCATATTACTGCATGTTTTATTTGTTTTCGCAAAAGCTGAAGACTTTATAAAAAAAGATACATCGGCGCCGAATAATAAATTGCTCCAATACATCGACCCAACGATTGGAAATGTGGCCCAATTGCTTGAACCCACAAGACCAACAGCCGATCTCCCCAATCAGGTCATACGAGTCTACCCGATCCGGAAGGACTATCTTGATGACCAGATTTCAAACTTTCCTTTAACAGTTGTTTCTCACCGGCTGGGTGTGGCTTTTGGCGTTGCACCTTCCATTCATACGATCGATGCCGAAAGCTGGGACCAAAAAATGTGTTATGACCACGACCTGGAAATTACCAGGCCCTGGTACTACTCGACTTATTTGCTTCAGGATGGAATGACTGTTGAATTCTCACCTGGAAAAAAAACAGGCATCTATCGATTTTCATTCCCACGTGGAAAAACCAAATCGATTTTATTGAGTACCAGTAACGGCGGCGTAGATTATTTGAATTTTAACGCTGCAAATGAAATATCTGGTTTGGAAACCTGGCATGGGGATACAAAAATTTATATGTTCGGGACTTTTTCCGTTGAAGGGAAAACTGGTTTTTTAGAGAATAACCAGGTGAAAAACGGAAATGGCATGTCCGGCAAATCAGCCAAAGCCTACATTAGCTTTCCTTCTTCCTGCGACACCGTTGAATTCAGGTATGCGATAAGTTTTGTCAGCGAACAACAAGCTAAAATGAATTATAAAAATGAAATCAGTAACAAGAGTTTTGCGGAAGTAGAAATGAATGGGGAACAAAAATGGTCTGATTTGATTTCGCAAATACAGGTTGAAGGGGGAACGGAGAGCCAAAGACGTTCATTTTACACCGCGCTGTACCGCTGTGCTGAAAGAATGGTTGATATCAATGAGGATTCATTTTACTACAGCGGATTCAATAAGAAAATTAATGTCGATACCAGGCCGTTCTATGTTGATGACTGGTCCTGGGATACCTTTCTTGCTTTGCATCCATTGAGAATGATCTTGCATCCTGCCCTGGAAGAGGATATGCTGCAGTCTTATGTCCGCATGTATGAGCAAAGCAAGTGGATGCCGACATTTCCCGTGCTGTTCGGTGATCACGCCTGCATGAATGGTTTTCACTCTTCTATCGTATTCCTGGATGCATATAGAAAAGGCCTTAAGAATTTTGATGTTCAAACCGCCTATGAGGGCATGAGAAAAAATGCTGTTTCTGCCACCATGCTACCCTGGCGAAATGGCGAAAAAACTATCCTGGATGATTTTTATCGCGCCAATGGCTATTTCCCGGCGCTTGCTCCCGGAGCAAAGGAAACGGTAGCACAAGTGCATCCGTTTGAAAAAAGACAGGCCGTTGCCGTCACGCTGGGCGCATCCTATGATGACTGGGCCACTGCGCAATTGGCCAGGGATCTCGGAAAAATGAATGACTATGGGCTTTTTGAAAAATGGAGTAAGAATTACCTGAATCTCTGGAATAAGGAACAACTGTTCTTTTTGCCAAAGGATGACAAGGGGAACTGGATCAATATCGATCCGGCTTTTGATGGAGGCCAGGGGGGCAGGGATTATTTTGACGAAAATAACGGCTGGACCTATCTATGGCAGGTACAGCAGGATATTCCCAATCTGATCTCCCTGATGAACGGTAAAGAAGCCTTTGAAGCAAGGCTGGATAAATTATTTCGTGAGGGGCTTGGTCGTTCAAAATATGCATTCTGGAGTAAATTCCCCGATGCAACAGCTTTGATGGGCCAGTATTCCATGGGGAACGAACCGAGTTTCCATATTCCCTATTTATATAATTATACCAATTCTCCATGGAAGACACAGCAAAAAATCAGGCTTCTTTTATCCACCTGGTTCAAGGATAATATATTCGGCATTCCCGGAGATGAAGATGGCGGAGGCATGTCAGCCTTCGTGGTGTTTTCTTCCATGGGATTCTATCCCTTAACGCCCGGACTTCCTGTATATACCATCGGTAGTCCAGTGTTCAGCAAAATGACTATTTCGTTGGAAAATGGAAAGCAGTTTACTGTTATTGCTCATCACTGTTCAGAGATCAATAAGTATATACAGCGTGGCCGCATGAATGGCGTAGAATTGAAAACGCCCTGGTTTACTCATGAACAGTTGATCAATGGTGGTATGCTGGAACTGGATATGGGTCCAAAGCCAAATAAAAAATGGGGAGTGGAAGAGAATAATATGGTAAAAAATAAATAACCAGGCGACATTCAAAAAAATGGGACAAATATTCAAAAGCCGGATTTTAGTGTTGACTGGCAGCCTGTTTATATTGGCTGCAGTTGGGCAAAAGAAATATAGTCCTGGTTCATCCTATGAAACCTACAAGGGCCTGATCATGGCAGGATATCAGGGATGGTTCAACGCTCCTTCTGACGGGGCTAACATGGGTTGGAACCACTATGCCACGAATGGGAGATTTGAACCCGGATATTGTAAGGTTGATTTTTGGCCGGAAGTAAAGGAATACCAGAAAATTTATGAGACGTCTTTTAAGATTGCCGACGGACAACCCGCGTACATATTCAGTTCATACGACAGTCAAAGCGTGTTTGTTCATTTCAGATGGATGAAAGAGTACGGTCTGGATGGCGTTTTTGTTCAGCGATCTGTTACAGCGCTGAAGGATCCCGGGAATTTGAATCACGATGATCACGTGCTGCATCATGCGCTCAATGCATCCCGGTATTTTCAAAGAGCGATAGCCATCATGTATGATTTTTCCGGGATTAATGATGAAAATAAAGACTGGCTTGTCATCATTAATGATTGGAAGCACCTCGTAGACAGCTTGAAAATAGCATCAGGTGGTATTCATCAAACCTATTTATACCATCACAATAAGCCCCTGGTTGCATTATGGGGTGTTGGGTTTCCCGACCGAACCAATAACCTCAAATCCATGGAGAAAGTAATAGACTTTCTAAAGGATGATTCGGTTTATGGCGGCTGCTCCATTCTGCTTGGCGTGCCGGCTTATTGGAGGGATTTTGGAAAAGATACAGAAAAGGATCCTTATCTCCACACACTCATGCTCAAAGCAGATATAATAAGACCCTGGTTCGTTGGCCGGTTTAATGAAGAGACCTATTCTCTGTTCAGGGGCAGGATCAAAGACGACCTGGCCTGGTGCAGGGAAAATAAACTGGATTACACGCCCGTGGTTTTTCCCGGGTTCAGTTGGCACAACATGCATCCTGAAAGTAAAACGGCTGAGATCTACCGGAACCGAGGAAAATTCTACTGGCAGCAACTCATAGGAGCCATGGAAGAAGGTTCGGAGATGATTTATGTTGCTATGTTCGATGAAATCGATGAGGGTACTGCAATTTTTAAAACAACCAATAGCCCCCCTGTTGGACCAAGTAAATTCGAAAGTTTCGAATCTGATATTCCAAGTGACTACTATTTGTTTTTGACAGGCATGGCATCAAAAATGCTGAAAAGGGAAATTCCACTGACCAGGGAGATCCCCCCGCCTCCGGGTAAAAAAAATTAACGGCTTGCAACGGAGAAGGCCTTTTTATACATGTATTATGGAAGAACCATATGGACACTGCTTTCCTGTATGCTTTGTTGCGGAACCAGGGCAGCCTATTTTCCTCAACAAGATACCATGGTTGTTTTCCAAAAACAATATAACCCTCCCGGCAACGCGATGGAGCCCTTTTGCATGGCCCGGGACAGGTCAGGTGGATACCTGCTTACGGGAAACTATTATCTTCCATCTGCAAATAATTTTGTGACCAGGACGACCTCCCTGGTTCATATCAATGAAAAAGGTTGTATTGACTGGGCCCGGTCAATGACAGAAGGACAGGAAGAGGTTATTCAGTCCATCTTATCTACTGCTGATTCCGGGTTCCTGGTCAGCGCTTTCCCGTATCAATCCCCGCAAGACAATTATCCGACTGAATTAATCGTATTTAAATTAGACAAATCAGGGAATAAAGAATGGGCACATTCTTTTTCAAACGGAATCAATGTTACCAATTTTTTTTCTGCTCTATGCGAAACCAGCGACGGGGGATTTGCGCTGGAGATCGGCTCTTATCCTTTATCTTACAACCCCTCTTTTTTTTCCATCATAAAAATCGATCACTCAGGTCAAATGGTATGGGGAAGGAAATTGGGCATGGAGAATAACGCCGTTTACAATATCGGTGGTATTTTGGAAAAGAACAATTTTCTCTATGCAACCGGCTCCATCTATGAAAACACAGCTCCTTTTGATATTTTAAGATCATTCTTAGTTCAAATAGATAACAGTACAGGCCAGCTGATCTGGACCAGGCAAAACGATCCGGCCCTGGATCCATTAACCTTTACCGATATCCACAACTATAAGGATAGCCTGTTAATAAATAGCTATTCACAAAACCTGCAAAATGACTTCATTTTTATTGATCAGGATGGAAATTTTGGTAGCAGCGTGGTAGTTAACAATCCTTATGGGTCGTTGAATGGAAAAGAGAATATTCTGGTTACCCCGGACAACGGAATATATTTTCACCAGTCCTCCGGCATCTCCGGATTGTCGCACAAGGATATTATTATGCGTCTGGACAGCAATAAGCAAATCGTGTGGCAATACGATTTTTCAATACCGGAGTTGAAATCTTTGGGATGGTATCAATTATCATCGGCGCCGGATAATGGCGTGGCTGACATCGGGAGTGGTTTAATGCCAAACGGATTTAAAGCGTTGACTTTTTTGAAAATGGATTCTTTAGGTAAGGGATGCCATGCCGGCATGTCTGCTCTTCAGCTAACGGCAAATCAGGTTTCGATCTTGCCTATGGGCTGGGTCATCAATTCAGATCTTTCCTTAACAGTTCAGGATGTTCCAATGAATTTAAAAGATATGCCGGTGGACTCCCGCATGGTTTGTCCGGGGAATATCAATGGCTGTGATTCGTTGAAACTGGAAGGACCCGGAAAGGTTTGCCGGCCCGGCGATACGGCTAAATATATATTGCATCATGACTCACTTTGTGCTGATGCAGTGACGTGGACTTATGACCCGCAATTTATCAAGGTGATATCGGCAGGTCAGTCCTACATGGAGGTATCCTTCACGAAAGCAGGCGATTTTATCATTAAAGTGGACAAAAATGACTGTACTACAATGGAAGATTCAATGACTATTTCGGTGGGGAATGTCAAACCGCCGCCCGGTTCATTTTTGCCACCCGATACGGTCATCTGTTCGGGCGAAATCCTGGATCTCAAACCGCTTCAATCATTCGGGACTTATAGCTGGAGTACGGGAGAAACTGGCAATGCTTTGAAAATAACAGATCCGGGCAGATATACCTTGCAGGTCACAGACAGTTTTGGATGTGCAGGCAGCGATACAATAAAAGTAGAGACCAGGATCTGTCCGCCGGGTATCTTTTTTTCAAACGCCTTTACCCCCAATCACGATGGGCATAACGATATCTTTAAGCCTTTGCTGTTTAGCAGACCTGTACAGTACCAGTTGACCGTTTATAACCGGTGGGGACAGTTCGTTTTTGAGTCAACTGACCCGGGCGCCGGATGGAATGGGCGGATAGGAAGTGCTGAGCAGGAAAGCGGCACCTATATCTGGATTTGTACCTATCAATTTGCCGGGGGAAAGAAAAGCTCAGCCCACGGTACTGTACTCTTGCTGCGCTAAATCCAATAATACCGTATCGTTCGCTCAAAAAGCGCTTTTTGACAAAACTTCTTTATATTTATAAGGTTGTGCTTTTGACATGGCAAGCCGTGAATGAGCAGCTGCTCTTTCGCGGTGAGCCCTAACGATTACCTTGATTATGAGCAGATAATGCTTTATTTTACGAGAACACTTATGCTTTTGCTACTGCCTATGAGACGGATTGCATGTTCCATTGCAGTCGTTCTGTTTGCTCAGTTGAGCGGCTATAGCCAGTCTTATGGGCTAAATTTCAGCAGTCATGAAACGGTGCTGGAAAAAAGAACTTCTCTTGACATTTCTCCGGACGATTCCATTTGCTTTTCAAAGAATTTCGAATTAGGATTTGACATAAACTACCTGCCAAATCACAGAACCTACTTTGGATACATATTACGTATCATAAGTAATGGAGAGCATAACATTGATTTGATCTACCATCAAAAATCCCATTCATTTAAAGTCATCAACGGCGAAACATTCTCAAACATCAGTTTTAGTATTGACAGTCCTAAATTATATAAAGACTGGAACAGGGTGGTTTTGAAGTTTAACCTGGAGAACCAGACGCTCTTGTTTGAAGTAAATGGCCAAAAGGCAGGCAATTGCAACATTCCATTAAATTTCAGGTGCTTTAAATTTTTATGGGGAGCAAATGATTTTCAAAAATATAAGACCAGGGATATTCCTCCCATGCAGATAAAAGACATCAAAATATATGAAAACAATATATTAAAATATTTCTGGCCGCTGAATGAAGTCACCGGGACTATAGCCTATGATTCGATCAACAAAATTGTGGCAAAAGTCAAAAACCCAAACTGGATAAAACCAAAATATCAAAAATGGGAACTGCTGAATACATTTACTTTGAATGGATACGCAGGTGTTGCATTTGACGCAAAATCAGATAAGATATATGTGACGGGTTCAGATTCATTGGCTGTTTTTGGACTTAATAGTGAAAAGGGCTTAGTGCAGTGGATCCCTAATAAGCACGAAAATTTCAGGTTGGGTCATCAGGCCGTATTCGATACAGGTAGTAATAAACTGTACGATTTTTTCATAGATCAGAAAAAACTGGTTGCCTTTGACTTCGCCAACCGGCAGTGGGAAGATGATTTCGAATCGGGTAAATTAACGGAATTCTGGCATACCAATAAATTCATTTCCCCATCAGATTCTTCGCTGTATGTATTGGATGGATACGGGCAATTACGATACAAGAACACGGTTCAACGATATTCTTTTGCAACAAAGAATTGGGAGGTGTTGAAAACATCGGGTGATTATTCACCTCCCAGGTACCTGTCTGCTTTAGGCAAAGATGCTACCGGGAATTTAGTCTATATTATAGGCGGGTACGGTAGTCAGACAGGAGATCAGATGCTCGATCCGCAAAATTTTTATGATATGTTCCGGTACAATATAAAAGAACGATCATTTAAAAAATTATACACTCTCAGGCCGATTCAAAATCAGTTTACGTTTGTAAACAGCCTGGTCATAGATCCGAGAACGAATAATTATTTTGGCTTGATTTTCCCCAACGACAGCTCCAGCTCAAACCTTCAGTTAATTAAAGGCTCTTTGAGCGATTCAACGTTTAAATTTTTAGGTAACACCATCCCTTTTACGTTTCATGATATTGAATCGTTTGCGGATCTCTACTATTCGCCGGTCAGTAATAAGCTTATTGCAATAGTATTGAACTACTCAAAGGCCGACGATCTGGTAAAAAATACCACCGTAAAAATGTATTCGCTGAATTTTATTCCGGAACCAAATGATATGGTAGGAAATGATCAGCCATCAGGAAGCCGCCGAAATATGCTTATTCTTATATCGGCGTTGGGCACAACAGCTGTGGTCGGCCTTTTTCTTTATTTAAGAAGAAGACGCTCGGGACTCGCGATAGCACAAATGCCCTTTACGGTCCGTGAGTCCGGTCTTCAAAACATAAACGGCACGACCTATCTTCAGAATCCGGGTGAAAAGGAAATACATTCTTCGATATTTCTTTTTGGACAGTTTCAGGTTTTTGATAAGGAGGGAAATGATATTACGGGTCTTTTTACTCCTTTGCTTAAAGAATTATTCCTGATGGTATGCATCAATACGATTCGCCAGGGAAGGGGGTTGACTTCTGAAATGCTCAATGAAAGGTTATGGCATGATAAATCAGAAAAGGACGCGAAAAACAACAGATCGGTTAACATCGCTAAATTAAAGATCATTCTGGAAAGGATAGGCAGCTGTTCAATCAGTAAAGAATCGGGAAGCTGGCAATTTCAGATTTTGGACGAAAACATTTATATAGATTTTGGGAAGTTCAACTCAATCATGCACCATTCACAAAGTCTGGGGAAACAGGATATTCGGCCGCTTATGGAGATCATCAGAAGAGGTTCTTTTTTGTATTTAACGGAATACGACTGGTTGGATAGTATTAAATCTGAAATCTCCAATTCGGTCATAGATTTATGTCTCTGTTATATTAAAGAGCATGGGATCTCGCATGAGCCTGAATTCATCATAGAAATCACCAATTGTATCTTTCATTTCGATCACTTAAATGAAGACGCGTTGACCTATCAATGTAAGTGCCTGATTACTTTAAAGCGATTCACTTTAGTCAGGAATATCTACCTGAAATTCGCCAAGGAGTATAAGGATATTTACGGCACTGAATTCACAAAGACCTTCAACGAAACCATTACCTGATCCGTTCTGATTATAAATCGAGACCTTTTCTGAATTAACTAATTATTAATGGGTTTGTTAATCTGCTGAACGTTTCTTGCATATATATGATTGCTGGTTCCCGCAGGAGATATTCCGGTCGAAATGGGTTATTATTTAAAGTAATCGCCATTGCCCTTCCCTTTGTGATTTTACTGCTGATCGAAATGTCCTTAAGGGTATTTCATTATGGCGATAACCTGGACCTTTTTATTGAAGCTTCCGGCAGACCAGATTATCTGGTATTGAACCCGGCCGCATCAAAAAGATATTTTATCAACCTGGCATTTGCGCCTACCGGCAACAGTGAATTATTCAGAAAAGTCAAGGAAAAATCTACATTACGAATATTTGTTCTGGGCGAATCCACCACGATCGGCTATCCCTATTTTCATAATGGATCATTTCACAGATGGTTGCTTTACAGGTTAATGCACGAGTTCCCCGATAGGCCATTTGAAGTGATCAACTTATCCCTGACCGCCGTCAATTCATATACCGTATTAGGCTTTGCAAAGGAATTGGTTAAGTACCAGCCCGATGCTGTTCTCATCTACTCGGGGCACAATGAATATTATGGTACACTGGGCGTCGGCTCTACGAACCGGGTAGGGGGTCATCCCTGGGTTATTAAGCTGGTGCTTAGGCTCCGGGAGTTACGGACTGTTCAGTGGCTGACTCATTTGTTGGAACATGCAAAACATTCGTCGAACCCGATGGAAGAATATGCTGGCCAGACATTAATGCAAAGGATGGTGGCCGACCAACAGATTCCTTATGGTTCGACCCTGTACAAGAAGGGGATAGAGCAGTTCATGTCGAATATAGATGAAACCCTGAGTCTTTTCAATAAAGACAATATCCCGGTTTTTGTCAGCAATCTGGTGAGCAATGAAATCGATCTTAAGCCCTTTGTGAGCATCCCGCCGGATAGCATTCAATTTTCCGGATTTAATAAAAATTTTCGGTCAGGTGTCATGGCATTTAATCAGGGCGATTGGGAGAATGCAACCAGATGGCTGAAGTCAGCGGATCAAATTTATCACGGGCACGCGCTGTGTAATTATTACCTGGGTAAACTGGCCTGTCAGCGGCGGGACTACAGCCAGGCAAAAGCATATTTAACAAGGGCAAAGGACCTGGACGGCCTTCGGTTCAGGGCCCCGGCAGAAATCAATAACGCCATTACAAAATTGTGCAGCAAATACAAATTTGCCCATTTGGTTGATACAAAAGCAGCATTTGATTCAGGTTCTCTGAATCATATCATCGGTGAAGGGCTTATGCTCGAACATGTACATCCTAACTTAAAAGGCTATGCGATCATGTCTGATGCTTTTTATGAAGCATTGAAAAGCAGTCGCATTATTCCCACGGCAAAGGAAAATGAAATGACTTTTTCGAAATTGGTCCAGGCAATGCCTGTCACGTCTGTAGATTCATTGCTGGGCTTCTACAGAATTGCGCAGCTTAAACGGAGCTGGCCTTTTAATGAAGCGGTTTCCAGGGATTCTTTTAAGGTTGAATCCGAAGAAGAAAAGCTCGCTTATGAAGTGGTTAACGAACATAGAAAATGGCCCGACGCGATAGACAAACTCTACAATTATTATCTGAACAAAAAAGATTTGCTCAAAGCTAAAACGATTATGGAGTCCCTGGTCCTGGAGCATCCAACGGAAATATATTTTTATGATAAAACGGCTAACCTATATGGTGAGTTGGGTGACTATGAAGACGCTGCTTTTTATTTTAGAAGGGCCTTTGCCATTGCTCCAACATTTCAATATGCCAGAACGCTGTTTGTGCTTTATCTCAAAATCGACAGACCGAATGATGCCATGCCTTACCTTAATTATGCCATTCAAAACAACACGTCTAATCTGAACTTCCTTCCTGTCAGGAAGTATACGGGTGAAATCATCAATCTTCAGAGGGAGATGGCCAAAGACCCTTCGAATCTACCCGTTTTAAACCTGATTGCAACCGCGTACCTGACGATGGGAAATAAAGAAGGTGCCTCAAAATATGTCGAAAAGATTTTAAGGGTAGATCCCAAAAACAAGGGAGCGCTGACCATACTCGAACAAATTAAAAAGGGATAAGCCATGCACCTCAGCAAAGAGCAGACGAAGGATTTTGGAATGGTAACGGTCCTGGTTACAGCTTTTCTTGCTTTCCGTTTCAAAGAATACAACTACATCAGGATTGCTTTTGTTTTGAGTCTTGTAACGATTGTGTTACCAATGCTATTTTATCCATTTGCTTTCTGTTGGTTCGGTCTTTCGAGGATTTTGGGAACGATCGGCTCCCGAATACTGCTGGGCATCATATTTCTAATCCTGGTTATTCCCATTGGGCTGGTTCGAAAAATAACCGGATACGATCATTTACAGCTGAAGCAGTTCAAAAAGAGTAGAAAGTCTGTCCTGATGGACCGGGATCATGTTTTTGATGACGCTGATCTGTTGAATACATTTTAAGGCCTTACAATTATTTTATATTATGGAGTTTTTAAAAGAATTATTGCATTTTCTCAGAACCAGAAAGAAGTTTTGGTTGCTTCCGCTGATTGTCGTCCTGTTAGCATTGGCTGTTCTTATCATGGCCACAAGTGTTTCGGCCCTCGCTCCATTAATTTATACTTTATTTTAGTATAGAATGGCAGAAGTTATTTTAGGCATTTCGGCTTTTTATCATGATAGCGCCGCAGCTTTAATTGTGAATGGTGATATCGTGGCAGCTGCCCAGGAAGAACGGTTTACCAGAAAAAAACATGATGCCTCCTTTCCGGAAAATGCGATCCGGTATGTTTTGGAGGAAGGCGGTATAAAAAGAGAAGAACTTACTGCCATTGCATTTTACGACAAACCCCTGTTAAAATTTGAACGATTGCTGGAAACCTATCATTCGTTTGCACCTCAGGGTTTATTGCATTTTGTTTCTTCCGTGCCGGTATGGATTAAAGAAAAGATTTATATCAGGAAACTTTTACGAACGAAGTTTGAACAGCCGGGCAAAAAAAAGCTCCCCATTCTGTTTCCCGAGCACCATTTATCCCATGCAGCCAGTGCCTATTATTCTTCCCCCTTTCAAAATGCAGCAATATTGACCATTGATGCTGTTGGGGAATGGGCTACAGCCAGTATTGGTGAAGGGAATGCTAACCAGATCAAAATGCTCAAGGAGCTGCGGTTTCCGCATTCGGTTGGGCTTTTCTATTCGGCCTTTACCTATTATCTGGGGTTCAGGGTAAACAGCGGAGAATATAAGTTGATGGGGCTGGCTCCTTACGGACATGCAGCATCACATCAAACCAGTGAATTCAAAGAAAAGATCCTGGCGGAACTGGTCGATATCAGGGAGGATGGATCCATTATACTGAATATGGCCTATTTTGACTTTGCGACTAAATTAAGAATGACCAATGATAAAAAATTTGCATCGTTGCTAGGTTTGCCCAGAAGAATGCCTGAGTCGGAGATCACGCAAAAACATATGGATCTTGCGATGGCTGTGCAGGACATTACAGAATCCATTGTTGTCGCATTGGCGCGCACTGCCCGGTCTGTGACTCAAAGTAAAAATTTAGTGATGGCCGGCGGAGTTGCTTTAAACTGCACGGCCAACAGTAAGATATTGAATGCGGGAATATTTGAGCAGATCTGGGTGCAACCTGCAGCTGGTGATGCAGGCGGAGCGTTGGGCGCGGCTCTTGCAGCTTTTCATATCTGGTTTAAGCAGGAGAAAAAAGAGATCCCAGGTTCTGACAAAATGGGTGGATCTTATTTGGGGCCTCAATATGCCGATCAACACGTCTTAAGTCTTTTGAGAAAATATGAGGCAAACCACCTGCATTTTCAACACTTCGATGATTTGATATCCATTGTCAGCAGGGAGATCGCCGACGGACATGTCATTGGCTGGTTTCAGGATAGAATGGAATTTGGCCCCCGCGCATTGGGAAACAGAAGCATTCTTGGAGATCCCAGAAATCCCGGAATGCAAAAGATGATCAATGTAAAGATCAAGTTTCGGGAGGGATTCAGGCCTTTTGCGCCGGCCGTGCTCTCAGAGGACGCCCATCGTTATTTTACTCCGGGCATAGCATCGCCTTATATGCTTTTCGTAGCTCAGCTCCGGGAAGAATTCAGAAAAAAAAAGCCTGCGGACTACGGTGAACTGGATATCATGGAGCGCCTGGATCACATCATTTCCGATTTCCCTGCCATTACTCATGTGGACTTTTCAGCCAGAATACAAACTGTTTCCCGGGAAAGCAATCCGAAATTCTGGGGATTGCTGAATGAGTTTAAAAAAATGACCGGTCATGGCATGCTAATCAATACTTCGTTTAATGTGAGGGGAGAGCCCATCGTTTGTAGTCCCGAAGATGCTTTTTTAGGATTTATGCGAACAGGGATGGATTACCTGGTCATAGGAAATTATTTGTTCAATAAAAAAGACCAGAAGCCATTGCCCCAGATGAATAAACCGAAATAGTTCAACGCATTCGAGCACCTATTGTGTTACAGGATACCCTTTATTTACCCAATCGATTTTTATATTGTGCTCAATATTCAGCAATTTATGATTGGTGAATTTCATTTCGTTTAGTAACATGAAAGCCGGCCGAATATTGGGGCAATGTTCAAACGGGCAACAACCACAATAAATAACAATATTTGCATCTTTAGGTAATTTGCTGAGTTGCTTCCTAAACTTATCTAAATTTTCTTTTTCCTTAGCAGGTCCAAGTCGATTGAACCCTTGACCAAGGCGCCGGGACCAATGCTGAAAAGGATGGGCTGTTTTGCTTTGGGATCATTAATGACTTGAGCTAAATCTGCCGGTGCGAGCAACTGCGTTGCATTCCAGGGCTCATCACGGCCCTTGCGATTCAAACCAATGAAAGATATTACTGTCAGAGCAAAACTGGCAATTAAGAACAAAGACAGGAAGGGTTTAGATTTCATATTTCAGTTTGAATTTTATATGTAGAGCCCAAAAATTATACCCAAATGCCTATAAACGACCGCAATTGGCTTCAAAATCTATTTTTCGATGACTTAAGTGATTGAAAAATGTTAATATTTTTTATTTATTGAAGTATTTCAATAAATAAATTATTATCTTTGTGTTACAATTATGCCATATGGACGCAAAAAAAGCGGAAAAGATTTCCAAAGCGCTGGCAGACCCCAACCGGTTGACCATCCTCAAGGAGATCAAGAAGAGTAAGCAATGTCTGTATTGTGTGGACCTGAATGAGATCATCAACCTGGCCCAGCCTTCGATTGCCCATCATTTGAAATTATTGCTTGAAAGTGAACTGGTTACTTCAGACAAGGTGGGCAGGAATGTGCGGTATTATCTGAATAATAAACTGATGGATGAGTATATCCGTTTTATTGAAGGTTTAAAGGTTTAAAGGTTTAATTTTTATTTTTCCACATTTATCGAAATAGTTAAATAAATCTATAGCTTTGTTTTCTTTTTTTGTAATCCGATTGCCGCTTTTTGCTCAAATATATCGAATTATTCAAATTAATCAATAATAAACTTCACCATGACAACACAAACCTTTAGCAGAAAACTCGCCGGCGGCTCATTGCTTGCCGTCCTCGCATATTTCACCATTACCTTCCTTAGCGGCTGCTATGCCAAGGGAGAAGATAAGACAGGTTCCAGGGCTCCCGTCGCAGCTGTGGTTCCCGGAGTTCCGGTAGATGGTTATATCGTGAAACCCGCCGTTTTGAAAGATGAACTGGAAATCACCGGAACCTTGCAACCCAACCAGGAAGTCGATATCGTCAGTGAGCTGCCCCGGAAAATCATCCGGATCAACACAAAAGACGCTGCCACAGTACAGACCGGTCAATTGCTTTTTGAACTGGATAATGCCGATCTGCTCGCTCAACTGGACAAGCTGCATCAGCAGGAAAAACTGGCCAAGCTGAATGAAGAACGCATGCGCGACCTCATTCAACATGAAGCAGTGGTTCAACAGGATTACGACCAGGCTTTTACCAACCTGAAAGTTTTACAGGCACAGATCGTGGAATTACAGGTGATGCTGAACAAAACCAGGATCCGCGCGCCCTTCAACGGTCAGTTGGGCATCCTCCACGTTTATCCTGGTGCCGTGGTATCGGCCAATACGGTGCTCACGCATATCCAGGATAACAGCCTGGTGAAAGTGGATTTTCATGTGCCCGAAAAATACGCGCAAACGATTACCACGGGCAGCATACAGAAATTTACCGTCGCCTCTGATTCTAAATTGTATAACGCCAAAGTGATCGCAAGAGAATCCGGTGTGGATGAAAATACCAGGACGCTGTTGGTCAGGGCGGTGAGTCCCAATCCCGGCAGGGTATTGCTTGCCGGACAAAGCGCGCGGATGCACCTGGCCTTACATTCTTCCACGGATGCGCTGATGGTTTCATCGCAGGCCCTGATCCCCTCTTCA
>Ga0193728_1000079_pt1 | contig 40167 bp, 23 predicted proteins | sample U1c1metaG_FD_143037 | JGI IMG/M metagenome (GOLD analysis project Ga0193728, IMG submission 143037) | Soil microbial communities from a riparian zone of the East river system, Colorado, United States - U1c1 | ecosystem: Environmental > Terrestrial > Soil > Riparian zone | place: USA: East River... | reverse complement strand
AATTTGCGCTTCGGTGAATTTTGACTTCTTCATGGGCAATTTTCATGATTTAATTTATGAATAATTACCCCGATTTTCTAATTTACATTGCTTCGGTTTTGTGGGGGGAGGTCAATATTCCTCCAATCCAGTTGCGTCACTAAACTCCTGGTTCAGCAACTCCTTCCCGTTGTATTTATAATTGTTCTGCGCATATTTAGGTTTCAAAGCTTTAGATGAAATCCCCGCCATCGTCAACCCAAATGGATAATAATGCGTTTCCTCTAGCAATGGTCCTGGCCTGTGCACAACAGAAAGATTATCAAATTCCACATCCCATGCCGGTGTTTCATTACTCACCCAAATATACAAATATCCGTTCTTGGAGATATTGATCCCCGTTTGCGCCAAGGGTGACTGCAGCGCAGAGCCATTGGGCCCGGGAGTGACTACCGGCAACGCTCCGCTCTGAGAATTCCCGCTTACGTATTTGAACTGCTCATCAAGCAGCATCCAGTTCAGGTATGCCTTCGGCTTAGTAGCTGGTGTCGATTCATTCCCTGTGAGAAAGCTGGTTAGCCCTGTAGATACCACTCCTGCGGGGTTGGTGAAATCTGTTAGGGCGCCCTTTGCACCGGAGGTCATCGTCATGATACCACCAGCAAGCGAATTGAGCACATCATTCAAGGAACTGACTGGCGATCCCGCCGATCCTGTACCCGTGAAAAAATACTGCACCATCAGATCCACCTGGTCACCGCTCATGACCTTCAAGAGCAGGTTGGGTCCAAGTCTGGGGCCATTGCCATTGAGTTTGGAAACGCTGTCATTGGGATTGGTGAATGTAAGATCAGCCGGATAACCTGCAACCAGGTTGCGGGCAACGACGGTATTGGTGATGCCTCCGAAAAGCTGCGTTTCCGTGGCGCGGAATGCGCCTTCCATCGTGGCGATATATTTGGCCGTGTCTTTCTGCTGGGTCAATACTTCGCGCGTATTGCCGAGATGATCTTTTTCAAAGAAATCATATTCGTAACCATAAGCTGTGCTGCCGTTGGTGTATTTATGATATGCCCATCTTGCCCTGCCTTCTTCATGTCCGACGAACTGAAGGGTGTCGTTCTGATAAACAAAACCTGCGTCGTAGAGCGTAACAGTAGTGATATTGGGATGGGCTGCAGTGTCCAGCGTCTGTTTACGCAATTTGTTTCCGGCCGCATCATAGGTGAACGTGATCGTGCCTTTTCCTTTGATCGGAATGGTTTCCGGCAGGTTGATGAAATCATACCCGATGCTTGTGATCTGTCTATTGCTGTCGGTTATGAGATTGCCATTGCCATCATATTTGTAATCATCCGTGCTGTTGGTCCAGTCATGGAAATCGCCCAGTTTGGTATTCAGCGCAGGAATAGCATCAGCGACTTTTAACAACACATTGCTGTTGGCTCTATAGGTATACGTAAGCTGGTCAACCAGGGAAGATCCTCCCACCTTGTAGCCCGTTTGGTTCATCGTCTGGATATTTCCATTACCGTCATAACTGAGGTTGCTCACGGAGAAATCGATCCCGGCCGATTTATCAAATACGCCACCGGCTTGCTGGTTAAAATTGGCGCCCGTAATACGGTTCACATTGTCATAGGTGAAATCATATTTTCTGGCGGTAGCGTCTCCTTTACTCTTCCATACCGTGCCGGAAATATTGCCATTAAATGCGGGGGTTGCAGTTTAGGATTGCCAATTCCATTTAGTCGAGCCGACATCCAATAGCTTGTTTTTGGCTTTATTTTCTTGTCAACGTAATATAATTTCCCTTGCGTTGAATCGGAGTTGTGAGATGTTTTTATGGAATATAAGTCGTGGTTAATTTCTTTTCTTAACAATACAAAAAGTGTATCTCCTTTAAAATAATAGAATTTGTCGTACAGGGATTTCTTGTCGTAGCCTAGTCGGTAATTCAAAACCGGAACCATACCTGCTTTATTCCCATTATTTTTAAAAAGTACCTTTAAAGTTCCATTAGTCAGATGAGCTTCTGAAATGATGATTTTCGATTTGCCATGTTGAATATCTCCCTTTAAAGAACAGACAAATAGAACTGAATAGAAGAGATAAATTAGATTCATTTTGTTAGATAATTTATATTATTAATGACCGTGATCGCTGCCTGTCCTCTCTTTACTTCCCTTTATTTTCAATGCTAGGTTGTTGCATTTTACTTGATCTTTGGAATTTGGCGGGTCTGGAGTTCCATTTCTCGTATAGTAAAGTGCATGGTCCAATAATTCGTGCATTGTTTCACAAGATTCACACGGAGTAGTTCTTTGTCCGTTGCCTGCATGCCGGCCGATTTATCAAATATCCCACCCGTCTGCTGGTTAAAATTCGCGACCCATCTTGCGGGTGATTGGTGTTAGACTATTAGTGGCATTTTAGCCAGATTGTGCTAGATAAGAATGCAAATGTCACAACTATGTATACAATTGTGATAAGCGTGCCTGACCTACCTTTGAGGTTTCCATTTTTTAGAAGCTCTTCAAAAAAGGATTCATACTTCCTATTATTAACAAAGACAAAATAGTTTACTCCTGCTAATAAAAAAGCAACGATCAATATTATTTGCTTTGATGGATAAATCTCAGGAGAATGCTCAAATAAGCAACGGTAGTAAGCTAGCACTGTCACACAATTCAGAAAAACCAGCAATGATAATAAAAACATCGCCGTGTATTGATACAGGTTGTCCTTTGAGCAGAACTTTGCAAATGCATGCAGTTTGTAGAAGATTATTACAAAAAATAACCTCATTGTATACCAATGTTATTTATCAATCCGGTTTATGGACCCAGACGGAATGTCTCCCTACGATGGCGAAAAGAGAAATTCAACAAATTTAATCATAATTATTTCGATTTTATTTTAGCCTACCGCGCTATATAATCAATTTTCCCATCCTTATCAATTTTCATTATAATACCAATTCCTACATCTGTTAGTGGAATAGAAATACTATAATCAATGTTAAAGCTACTTCCATCTAGCCTTATTTCTGGATAAAAAAGTACGCCATAATTTTTTAAATCCGGATAGAGATATTTACCAAAATCATTCTTGGTAATTTTTTTATCCAGGAGCATTTTTCCGTTCTTTTTTACTTTTAGAGCGGTCTCAAAATTGTGGGTAATGAAACTGTCAAGATTATAAACGCGCAAGTACCTTTTTGGAATTTTTATAGCACTGTCCATCAAACAATAGTGAGTTAAACTAACATCAAAGGAATCATTGCCAATAGCATAAATTGAATCAAAGAGAAAAGGCGTTTTATATTTCTTAATATAATTGCTTATTATTTTGTCCATGTCTTCATCTTCTCCGTTCTTGCCATTGTCAGCCGATTTGCTTTGTAAAGCTTGTGTGTCATTTTTGACGGCACTTCTCGCACTATCTTGCATTATAGAGGCAGAATTGTCCGTATTTTTACATGACAAATAAAGAATAGAGAAGTAAAACAGGCGAATAATTAATTTCTTCTTAGCAATCATCATATTTTTTATTTTTTAGATTTTACCTTTTCAGCTTCATTTCGATAATATGTCGCTGCATTATTCAATCCTTTTTGGCTGGCGTAGTTTGAAATCTGAATTAATCTATTGTATTCAGCATTATTCCCTTGCCCACTAGGCTTTTGTCCGTCTGGTTTACTATCCCATTTATAGTATCCATGTACGCCGTTACCCAATTTCCCCTCTCCAATAGTTACCGTTCTTTTATCTGGTCCTACTCCACTATGAGAATCAATCATCGTAAAGCTAGTCACAGCACCTTTACTATCTTTATTAACATCGGTAACTACCCCTGTATGGTAAGGATATCCTTGGTTAAAAAGAAACGTCACAATATTACCAGCAGTAACATCCTTTTCCTCAAGTTTTGTGGTGTTTCTTTCGATATTTTGAACACCCGTTCCACCCTCTCCATCGGTTGGGTGATTGGGATCATCTTCGCCACCCGCCATTACACTTGCTGATACCAATCCGGAACAATCAACGTTATCACCAGGTTCGCCCTTCTTGCCCATTTCGTATTGATTCCCATCTTTTTTCTTATCCACGTATTCTTGAGCTTTTTCAATTGCCTTTTTTCTTTGAGTTGTATCTCTGCCATCTGGATCGTTGTGTGAAACGGGATTGTTATAAACATATGCGTAAGGAGTATAGTCAAAATGCCCTTTTTCAATTAGGGGATCAATAACCGCCCATCTCCCAATTTGCGGATCATACATTCTGGCGCCATAACTGTATTCTTCCAACCCACTGCCATCGCTAAACTCCTGGTTCTGCAATTCCTTCCCATTGTATTTATAATTATTTTGTGCATACTTCGGCTTCAAGGCCTTTGACGATATTCCAGTCATTGTCAACCCAAATGGATAATAATGCGTCTCTTCCAGCAGTGGTCCCGGCCGGTGAACAATAGAAAGATTATCAAATTCCACATCCCATGCAGGCGTTTCATTACTCACCCAAATATACAAATATCCATTCTTGGAGATATTGATCCCGGTCTGTGCGAGTGGTGCTTGTAATGCTGATCCGTTCGGCCCGGGCGTGACTACCGGTAGTGCGCCACTCTGAGAGTTGCCACTTACGTATTTGAACTGCTCATCAAGCAGCATCCAGTTCAGGTATGCCTTCGGTTTAGTAACTGGCGTTGTTTCATTTCCAGTGAGAAAACTGCTGAGGCCTGTGGCTACCACACCTGCGGGATTGGTGAAATCTGTCAACGCGCCTTTTGCGCCGGATGTCATCGTCATGATGCCACCAGCAAGCGAATTGAGCACATCATTCAAGGAACTGACTGGCGATCCCGCCGTTCCCGTGCCCGTGAAAAAATACTGCACCATCAGATCCACCTGGTCACCGCTCATGACCTTCAAGAGCAGGTTGGGTCCAAGTCTGGGGCCATTGCCATTGAGTTTGGAAACGCTGTCATTGGGATTGGTGAATGTAAGATCAGCCGGATAACCTGCAACCAGGTTGCGGGCAACGACGGTATTGGTGATGCCGCCGAAAAGTTGCGTCTCGGTAGCGCGGAACGCGCCTTCCATCGTGGCGATATATTTAGCCGTATCCTTTTGCTGGGTCAGCACTTCACGCGTATTGCCCAGGTGATCTTTTTCGAAGAAATCGTATTCGTAACTATAAGCTGTGCTGCCGTTGGTGTATTTATGATATGCCCACCGCGCTCTTCCTTCCTCATGTCCCACAAACTGCAGCGTGTCATTCTGATAAACAAAACCTGCGTCGTAGAGCGTAACAGTAGTGATATTGGGATGGGCTGCAGTGTCCAGCGTCTGTTTGCGCAATTTGTTTCCGGCCGCATCATAGGTGAACGTGATCGTGCCTTTTCCTTTAATCGGAATGGTTTCCGGCAGGTTGATAAAATCATACCCGATGCTCGTGATCTGTCTATTGCTGTCGGTTATGAGGTTGCCGTTGCCATCATATTTATAATCATCAGTGGAATTGGTCCAGTCATGAAAATCGCCCAGTTTGGTATTCAGTGCAGGAATGGCATCAGCGACTTTTAACAACACATTGCTGTTGGCCCTATCGGTGTACGTAAGCTGGTCAACCAGGGAAGATCCGCCCACTTTGTAACCAGTCTGGTTCATCGTCTGAATATTTCCATTGCCATCATAGCTGAGGTTGCCGACGGAGAAATCGATCCCGGCCGATTTATCAAATACCCCACCCGCCTGCTGGTTAAAATTCGCGCCCGTAATGCGGTTCACATTGTCATATGTGAAATCATATTTTCTGGCTGTGGCATCTCCTTTACTCTTCCATACCGTGCCGGAAATATTGCCATTAAATGCGGGTGTAGCATAAGTGGTGGCAGTGTTAACCGATGCTGACTTATCATAACCCAGCTCCATACCGAAATAATTGGTATTGCTGCTTCCGCTGACATAGTTCTTATTGATCGTCGTGAGCCAGCCGCGGATATTGTACTCATAGGCAAGGTTATCCAGGTTATTGCCCAGTTGTTTATTCTGCAGTTGACCCAGCTCGTTATAGGCATTGGTGGCGATGGTTTGATCAGACGCTGCATTGTCAATCTTCCATTGGCATCGTAAGCCAGTTTGGTCAGGGATTTATGGTTTTGGGGATTGGTCCCAGCCTTCCTGTGAAGTACAAGAGAGCGAAGTGCCTTACCCGAAAAATCATACTGGGTCAGGAGGGTGTCTTTGCCCCCGCTGTAATTACTGCTTTGGCTTTGAATGATCCTTCCCCGGTCATCATACAGGTTTGCCGTAAAAAGGAACAAGCTGACGGCCAGCACTTTGATTTTGGTACCCGTGACCATGCCGCGGGTAATGGAATTCTGCGCGATCGGCTGCGCATAGACGGGACTGGTATTATAAGAAGTATTGAAATAAGTTGCGTTCGTGGCATAACTGCTCGCGACCGTAGCACTGAGTCCTGGCCCGCTGACCCAGCTGTAGTCATCATAGTAGGTTTTGGTTTGCAGATCGATGGCGCTGATATTGGCTGGATAGTTGACGATGCTGCCTGCCAGGTTCTGGTGGTATGCACGGTTGTTGGCATCCGCGAGGTAACCCATCGTATCGAGCCGGTTCTCCGAATCATAGCGGTTCACCTGCCATTTCCCGAATCTCCTGAGCGAGGAATCCTGACGCATCGCCATCCGGTCGCGCGCGTCATAGACCATCCATTCCTCTCCTGCGCCGGGGATCTTTTTGATGATCAGGTGGCTGCGCTGGTCGTATTCATAACGGAAACATAGTTCAGTGGTCAGGTTGGTTACGGTAGACAAGGTCCATACACCTGCCAGCAGGAGCGCATCAACCGCCTTTGGCTGGATCACATACCGTAAATTATTCAGGTCATCATAAACATAGTAGGTGCACAACCAACCCACATGCGCGGTTCCCGGCGCTGCGGCCAGCTGTACTTTTTTAAGGATGGTATGGCCGTCTTTGTCTTTATATTCCACGACCTGCTTGCCTTGTTCGTCCGTGGAAATGCCAATCATCAATTGACCCGCATCATAACGTGTTGTGCTGGTCGGCACACTGGCAATGGCCGGATCGATGTACCATATCCGCACACTATCCGCATCGCTGTTGACCATGGATTGGGAAGTGATGCCCCTGCCTGCGCCGAGCCAATTTGCACCGGGGGAGTAGCTTACCTGGCCGCGGTTGAGCGGGGAGGATTCCGTGTTGACATAACTCATGTAATATTGTTCCCCGCTGAACTGCGTGTTGTTGAACGTGAGCAATTCACTGACCGGATATAACTTATTGTTACCGTCATTCGTTGTCACAACATAAGGCAGGTATTTCAAGATCTCCCGACCTGCCTGGTCGTACATATCCAGGCTGACCAGATCGTTTGAAAGCGGTGAAGTCTGACGTGCAACGGTTTCTGTAAGCCTGGACAGTCCATCAAAATATTGTGTCGTCTGCTTCACGTCATTGGGATCGGTGAGCGCGTTGGCCGTCGCGATATCCGTTACCCCCGGCTTGCTGATATCCCTTACCCGGATATAATTCAAGATGGACAAAGTCGTTCCCACAATCACCTGGCAGGCATTCGTGAATTGGATGTAGTTACCACAGGTCGCTTTTCTGCGGTAATAAGTCGTAGCCGTTAAATTGCCAGGCGTATAATAGGGATTCGTAGCGCCGCCGATATCCGTATAACTTGTCCCATCGGTTGACACCTGCCACTGGTAGGCGAATATATTATTGCAGGCTCCCCCGCTGGCGGCATCAGCTATGAGCGCTCCGGGACTGGTATTGCTCGAAATATTCAGTGCCAGCTGGGCGATGCGGCCGGGATATAATGGCGGGTTAACGGTTATGGTCAGGGTATTTGAATAGGCGAATTCCGCGCCGCACATCACTTTTCTCCGGAAATAGGTGGTTTGGGTCAGCGGGCCCATGGTCAGCGTCTTGGCAGTCGACGCGGCCATATCAGTAAAGTTGATGTTGTCAATGCTTTGCTGCCAGAGATAGGTATAGGTACTAATAGTACAACTGCTTCCCGATGGATCCAGTGTGTTGGTGAAAGCCGCCGGGGCGGTGTTGTAATCAATGACTGCCGATGCAGCAATGGTACCACCCTGCAATGGCGGGTATACAAATACGGTAGCTACATCCGTATATCCGATGGTACCGGAATTCGTTTCAGTTACCATTCGTCGATAGTAGCTGGTTTGGGTGAGGCCGGTGGAAAATATAAGAGACGTCGATATTTGACCAGATAGGTTTGCGTAATTTACATTGTCGGGAGAAGACTGCCATTGCCCAACATGCGTAGGTGCCGTGCAATACCCTCCCGTTGGCCCTGATGTCGTGATCATTGCGGGAACGGAGCCGGAACTGATGTTTTGTGTTTTGTCTAGGGTAATATGACCCGGATCGAACGCTGCGCCAATGGTTACTGATGAGGAAGCATTCCCATTTGGAGGTACACCTCCTGTGGTGGTAGTGGCCAATGCCACTGATCCACTGGTTTGTCCTGCATTCCAGGTCACCGATATGGAGACCATGGGTCGTCCGCTGGCAGCCGTATTGGAAGTTCCGGTGATGACACCGTGGACAAGCGTCCAGCTCATCAGGGTCTGCGTGGTCCAGGAGCCGGATATAGTATACGTATAAGCAGTACCCGCAACAACGCAGGTAGGTCCGGTTATGGATATCTGCGCATTCGATGCCGGTATTAAAAATAACATTAGCGCGAAAGCCATTAAAACACTTCGGGCGGATGAATCAACCTTCTTTTTTTTTGCACGAAGGATATACTCGTTGCGATCAGCGTATAGATGTTGATTCATTTCAGTTACCGGTTTTAATGTCAGTAATACTTACCATCACCAGCCCTGCATAGCCCACTGTGCCGGACTTTGTTTCAACCACCTTTCTCCGGTAATACATGGTTTCTGTCAATGTATTATTCAGCTGCAGATTCTGCCCGGTTGCTCCCTTGATATCCTTCCAGTCCGCACTGTTGTTGGATTGTTGCCATTGATAAGCATATAACGGTGAACAATTGCCACCCGATGCAGGACTGCAAACGACGGTGCCGGGTGGCGTGAGTGTGTCGACTGTTTTCATCTTATTGAGAGAATCGGGAGCGCCTCCATTCAATGGGGTAGTAACATTCACCTGCAGGGTATTATTCGTAGCCAGGCTGTTGAGCCGGATCGAACCCGTGCTGCTGCTGTTCCAACTGATCCTGGCATAAGAATAATCCGTTTTCCCGATGCAGGATTTACCAGAGTCCACCAACAATCCGCCGGTAATACAAAGCCCCTGAAGCGGCGATGCGTCTGTTTTTCCCTGGATAGTATACATGTAAACTGTACCCGCCATGACGCAGCCTGGTCCACTAATGTATGCCTGCGCATGAACTGATGCTGTAAATCCAAAAAGCGGCATCAGAATCAGAAAGAAACGTAACCGTTGTATGTCTTTCATATAAAAAAATTAATCGTCAGCATCGCATTTAAAAACCGAACTGTCCCTGGTAATGATATTCCACCGTTTTTACAATATTTCCATCCTGGTCAATGATTTGTTTAAGCCTTCCCATCGCATCGTATACATAGCTTTGGATCATGTTCGTGGGTGAGCAGGTGGATGTCAACCCAATCACCTGCATGTAAGTATAGGTTGACATCAATGCATTGCCGGGATACAATCTGAGTTCGTCAAGGGTTACATTGTTTCCCGTGATGGTCACCGTTGTCGTTGTATTCGGTAACAGGTGTTCATAATAAGTCCAGCCGCTTCTCGTAACACCGGTTGTTGCCGCAACACCATTGACACTGATCGCGCCATTCCTGGACCAATAACTCACCACATAGGTTTTTCCCGAGGTCAGTCCTGATTTGCTGATCGTTTTTCCCGTTGTTATCGTATATGACTGACTGCCGGTCATTTTAAAACTGGTATTCCTGGCGGGATCGGTAAAGGTCCAGTTACCGGTGCCATCTGCTTCAAAGCTGGTATAAGCGATCTCATTGGTTGCTGCATTGGTTACTTCGGCAATGAGCAGGCTATTGTTATAATCCCAGATATAGGCATGGTTGATGTCGTTCACCTTGTGTTGCTGGATGAGATTTCCATAAGCATCATAATTGTCGAATGAGATCAGGGGTTGGTAGGCAGCATCTTTTACCAAACCGCCCGTTGTAATGGTCGAAGCCGCAAAACCTGTGTTGGGTGCCGACAACATGGACACATAGGCCAGGCTCGGCGTGGGTAACGTACTATTATAACTGGTCAGGACATACGAAGTAGCGCCGATATTGGTTCCGTCTGCTTTTTGCTTTTGCACATATTTTTCAACCGGCGCGCTGACAATATGTTTAGCTTCCAGGTTCTGAATACCCTGCGTAAAAGCGTCATTCGCTCCGCCAGGTATAGTGAAATCCAGCGGATACCGGATCGTCGACAGCACCTGCTCTCCTTTACTATTGGCTGTATAGATCCTCGTCAGCTGCAGGTGATTGGGATTGTCATAAAAATAATTCGCCTGGCTTTCTGTATAGTGGAGGGTGTCTCCGTTCTGGTTATATATTTTTTCATTAGTGCCCGAAACAAATGTCCATTCTGACAGCATGGTCTTGTACGACTCGATGATGCCATCATTGTCGCAGGTTCCTGGCGGTACCCCCCAGCAGGGGTCACCGTGTGTGTAATAACTGGGTTGAAGATAAACCACCCCATACACTACATTTTCTTTTGAGGTGATCGTGGTATCGCGGTTGGTTATTTCCTTTACTTTATAATAGCTGCCTTTGAGAAAAGCGTAATCTTTTTCACTGATCAGTGATCCGTTCAATGGATCAACCAGATTGGAATTATACGGAGGCCGCATGGGCAACCCCATCAATGATATCATATCGCCGTAGTTGTTTACATAATCCGGATTATTATAGTATTTATAAACTTTTTTTCCAAATTCGCCATTTTCGCCGATGAGTTCTGTTACCTGATCATACCCAACCACAGCGCCGGAAGCAGATCCGTTTAAAGGATTGTTGCTGTCTGATGACCGTATTAAATGCGCCGAGTGATACCTGGTTACGGTGCACTGGAACGCCAGGGTCACCCCGTAATCATCAACGGCAATGGCAAACGAAGTATAGAGCGGTTTGGACATACGTCTGCCCCAACTGTATTCCGCGACGGAACCGCTGCCGATCTTATCCGCCCAGTAATGGTAATCATAGCGTCGTATTTTATTATTGCTTTCATTAATGCCATCGTGGTCGATGATCCGTTTTATTCTTAGGCCTCCGCCAATCGTGATCGTATTCGTTTGCGTTGTACCGGAAGAAGACATTTCGTACCAGGAATAAGTGGCATGGATATCCTGCAGCAGAAGCGCCGCACCGTTGGTTCCTACAAAAGCCTGCCAGGTATAAACACCGGGGGCAAGCTGGTAAGAATTGGAATAGGTGAATACGGGGCCTCCCTGGCAAACCACACAAGGGGAATTGGTCTGACCGGCATTGCAAACAGGAAGAACAAAGGGATCCACCTGGCTGATGGTGTTTCCGCCCGCATCCTTTAACATGAAATACATCTGATTCGATCCCCCGGTGGTAATCGTATTGCAATTGCCACCAGGACCACCGGAAAACCGAAAATTGGCGTTGATCGTGACTGCCGGTGATGGCCCGCCGCCGGGCGGCACATATTCATTGGTAAGATCCAAAACATTCGAACCAAGATAATTCCTGGCGACGGCATCGTAACCCACTGTCTCCGACTTTTGCACAGGTGTATTGCTGGCGCCTTGTTGCGTATAATATGAATGATCATTTATTTCAGACTGCGTTTCGTCAAAGTCATTAGACTCATATTGAAATTCCGTCCATCCACCGGTTGGGTATTGCAATTTGTTCAAAGTAAACCCGGGCGCCCAATAAGGGTTGGTCTCCCTTTCCAGCCCTGATAAACCAAGCGCAGCCACATAAGGATTGCCACTATTCAACACAATGACCGATGGAATAAGGCTGCCTCTGCCGGTGACCCCATTGTAATAACCCCAATGATCCCTCGCAAATGATGTTTTGGCTGGCAGGTTGTTGTTTTCATTGTAGGTAAACTGGTAAGGAGGATTCTGTATGGATTGTCCGTTATAGTACCCTTTCTCGATCAGCTGGGTCAGTTTAAGCCGCTGTGTAGCACTACCAGGCGATCCGGTGCTAAAACTGGGATCGGCGGTTCCATTGAAATAATCGTATACAAAAGCGACGACTTTGAATGGTGTTACCGCCGCCTGGTTGAAAATGGACACGCTATCGAGTTTCGGGTCATTGGGCAGATCTGTTCGGGTATTGGAATAATTGAATACCACTTTTCCATTGGTAAAATCTATGTTTGAAAGAATCCAGCTCACATACTGTTTTCCAGGAACGGGTCCGTATTGATAGCCCGTATTGGTAATTGGTCCCTGAGTTGGCCCGACACAGATATCCCAGTCATCCCGGGTTTCAGAATAAGAACCGACCGATTGCACGTAAGTGCTCGTCTGCGTATAATTGAATGTCGCGATATTGCCAGTGGGCGAAGTGATCTTAGTTAGATACCATGCCGATTTATGAGTAGCTGCACTCTCGGTATAGGTTTCGTATTTGGTAAAATCATAGATATACCCTTCTGCAGATTTGATTTGCCACACACTTCCATCCGTAGCCAGGCAACTGATCTGGATGCTTTCCTGTTTCTGAAGAACGGTCTGCATATTTCGTTTCATGATGAATTTTCCGCTATGACCGGGATAATTATAATAATACTGGTCGGGCTGAAAATCATAAACAGGTGATGCCTGCAGTGCATGCGTGATGTCGTACTGATAGATCGTGGGCTGGTTTGGAATTGAACTGTTGAACATTTGCAAATTACAACCGCCCTGCACGAGGCGGGTCGGGCCCTGACCGTCAGAAAAATCCATGAGCGTATCCGAAACGCCATTGAAATAAACATACCCGCTAAAATCATCAGCCCCGATGATGTTTCGCGAAATGGTTCCGGCCGCATTCAGCACCCAACCTAGTCCCACCTGGCTGGCTTCTTCGGAAACCTTGATGCCGGAAGCATGGTAGCTGATGGAAATTGGTATGCTGATGTCCCTGAATTTAATGGTATAGATCGGAATGGAAATATCGGGTATGCCTGTGTAGGCGCTCGCGGGTATATCCCCATATTTCTGGAAGGCCATGACATTGGGCGAAGGCGGGGTCAGCTGCACCAGTTGAGGTGCTTGTGAATATAAGTGTGTAGCATCAAACAGCAACAAAAACCAAAAAGATTGCCTTGCAAATAATCTTTTCATACGAAAGTATTTTTAGAAATTATACCCAACACGAAACTTAAAAGGCTGCGTTCTCGGTAGCTGATAATAGCTCAGGAAATCCCACAACAACTGCAGCTTTGTTTTCTTAATTAATTTGTTCTGCACAGAAACCAGTTTGCTCACACCGATCAATCCGCTCTGCTGCCACTGGTTCAGGTTCCTGATCTGCTGGAAGGAATTAATAGGCTGCTGCCAGTTGTATTCCATACCACCGGAGGCATAGAAATTTTTCTTCATCTGAACGTCCACAAAAGACCTGATGCTTGCACCTTCACTCGATACATGAATATGCTGGATATCGCTTCCCCAGCCGATCTTATAACTTCCGCCGATACCGATCACATTATTGTTGGAGATTTTGTATCCAAGTGACCACCCGATATCCGTGGTGGTCGGGAAAAAATAACTAGACCTGGTTGTCTGGAGATTGGTCCCCAACTCGAGGCGTTTGAGAAAGGGCTTTGTTTTTTGATTATTCGGCTTAAAATCCGGCATGTCGATATCTCCGCTGCCCCCGCCAAGCGCACTCAATTTATCCTTGAACTGGTCAAGCTGCTGGTGCGCTGATTCCATGCTCGACTGCAGAGAAGCCATGGCATTTGGACCACCCGATCCGATCTGGCCCTGGATCAGCTGTTGCACCTGCTCACGTGTTTGCAATCCTTCTACGCCTTGCGCGGTGCCGTAATTGCCGGCAATATTGAAGAACCCGGCGAGCTGGCTGTTGTTTTTCATGAAATCGCGAAAAGCCGGTAACTGGTTTAAGAGGGTAAGCGCTTTTTGTTCCAGCTTCTCCGGGTCATTCAGTATCTCCTTGTACTCCCGCACCTGCTGGGAATAATAATAGACCTCCTTGTTGTATTCATCCAGATATTTTTTTAGTCCGAGGGAATTGCTATACCGGCTGAGCGCATCTTTTAGTTGCTGCTTACGCTGACGGATAAATTCCTTTGCCTCATCCGCACTTTGAAATTTGGATTGCAGTTGATTGAAGCTGGCGAGCGAAGACGCTGCCTGTCCCTGCAGGGCTGGCGAAAGGGATAGTGATAATAGCTTCTGGTTTTGACTTAAGAAAGACAGCGAACCCTTAAGTGAATCGACATTGGGCATGTATTCCCCGCTCAGGGTCTTACCCGCGCCGGACTCTGCCGTATTGATCTTCTGTTCGAGCTGCTGGTATTTTTGCTGTGCGCCATCAAATAAATTTTTGGCGGCATTGGAATCTGTCTTAAAAAGATTCCGGCGTATTTTATTTTCTTTCCTGGCGAGTCGTTCGAGGTATTTTTCTGTTTGGCGAGTGAGTTGGGCATCAAGCCGGTCGGTCTTGTTCTGGATCTTACTGAACAATCTATTGGGGAACTGCGCGATCCTGTCGATGGCAGAATCTGTTTTTTGCGCGCAGGCGCAAACAGCAAGACAAAGCAATATGCCGGTAAAGCACAATGGTCTTTCCATGTGTCAGCAGTTAGTAGAGGTGACGGGAAATGATAACTTGTCTAAACCAAAAACGAAAACAGAAAATTCTACAGGATGAAGTCTATTGAGAAATGAAGAACTAAAGTAAAATGAATATTTTCATTTTAACAATAGGTGTTTACCATTAAATAGCACGCAAAACCTCCCTGATCTTCTCCAGCTCGCCAACAATCCGCTGCTTCATCGATTCTTTTTCGGCCTCCCATTCATTGCCGATATTCATCAATAAGATCCTTTCGCTTTCCGGCAGCGGTTGCTGCTCAAGGCCCTGCCGGAGCAGCAAGAGGGCGACAACGGCATCGTGAAAATCTCCGATCTGGCCGGAGATGTCTTTGAATTCATCGCTGGCTAAAACCTCCGGGGAAATCGCATTCCCGGTATTCTCTTTGATATAATGATGGTCATATAAAAGTTTCTTCAGGGTCTTTCTTACCTCGTGCAGGGTTTCATCTTTTGGAGACGTGGTGCTGATCAGGCCGGACAGTTCGTCTGCTTCCTTTTGGACAAATTGGTGAATCTCCTTTTTCTTTATCCTGGAGGGCAAATGACCGAGTAGTTTTTTCTTCGTCCTTTTCAGCAGCTTTTCGTCGCGGATCAGGTTGCAGGCTGTCTTTTTTTTCCTGGCCAAAGTCATTGCCACGGCGTCCAGATAAGCGCCGGGCTCAGGCGCACCTGCTCCGGCAACAGATTTTTTTATTGCTTTTTGTTGCAGCTGCATGCTGCGCATGTCACCGGAGAGATGATAGAATTTTTTCAGGGTTTTTGGAATGCTGAGCTTTCCCGGGTGGGAACGGCCGTTCTTTAACAGGGAAAGCAGCGCATCCATTTTTTTTATCTCGACGCGAAAGGCATGAATGGCTTCCGCATCAAAGCCATCGGCCGCCTGTTGAAAACTGGTTTCTATTTTTTTAAAACAATCTTTAAACCCCCGGACAATTTTTTCGTGCTTCATGACAAGGCAGATGGGTTTGTTGATAAACATCCTGCTAAAAAATAATGCCAGCCATCCCTGATCTACGAGGTCAGGAACGAGGATTGAACGGGCTGGCTTGAATGATCTTTCACGGGCAGGGAAATAATAATGGTGGTTCCCCGGTTGATTTCACTTCTTGCAGATATGAATCCATGGTGCTTGTGCACGATCTGTTTCGCCAGGGCAAGACCGATACCGGTCCCTTCATACAGCGTGCTGGGATGAAGACGCCTGAACATGTGAAATATTTCCTCGGCGTATTTCTGATCGAACCCGATGCCGTTATCAGTCACCATGATCCGGCAATACTTTAGTGCGGGTATCTTGTCATCCGTTGCCTGATCTTCACATTTCATATCGGAACTGATCCGGATAACCGGATCAATTCCCTTGTTGGAATATTTCAATGCATTACTGATCAGGTTAATGAAAAGCGGTCTGATGAGCGCCGGGTTCACATTCAGTCTCGGCAGTTTTTCTATGGTGATCTTCGCATGTTTATCCTGTATCTGTTGTTCCATTTCCGCCAGCACTTCCTGGATCAACTCGTTGAGATCCACATCCTCGAAACGTTCATTGTCCGACGAAATTTTCGAAAATTCCAGGATGTCATTGACGAGCCCCTGCATCCGTTTGCAAACCTCCTGTATCCTGTCCAGGTACAGTTTTCCATCCTCATCCAGCACATCATGGTACTTCGAAGAAAGCCGGTCGCTGAACATCCGCACCTTTCTTAAGGGCGCCTGGAGATCGTGCGACGCCATGAAGGCAAACAGGTCAAGGTCCTTGTTGGCTGATTCAAGTCTGGCGATATTTTCCACCAGCTCGCGGTTAAGACTCGTTATTTTTTCCTCGGAGACCTTTCTTTCGTGGATCTCCTGTTCCAGGCTCTTGTTGATGCTTACCAATTTCTGTTCCTGCGCAAGCAACTGGCGGTTCTTTCTGTACAGGTCGACCAGCACCGATACTTTTACCCTGAGCAGTTCGGGGTTGATCGGCTTATAAATATAATCAACAGCCCCTGCACGATAACCTTTAAAAAGATTCGCCTCCCCGTAAATGTTTGCTGTAATAAAAATAATAGGGACATGCTTTAGCTTTTCCCGCTCATAGATCAGTGAGGCCGTTTCAAAACCATCCAGGTTGGGCATCTTCACGTCCATCAGGATCAAGGCAAAATCGAATTCCACGAGCAGGATCTTCAATGCTTCGCGCCCCGAATTCGCCTTGGAAATCCGGTAACCATCTGGCTGCAGAATGGTTTCCATAGCCAGCAAATTGTCTTCCCGGTCATCTACCAGCAAAATTTTGGGTTGCATACTCTTTTATTTATAAAACCATACCCGCATCAATGATAACAGCTGGTCGATCTTTAAAGGCTTGGTAATATAATCGGATGCTCCTGCTTCAATACATTTCTCGCGGTCACCTTTCATGGCCTTTGCGGTTACGGCAATGATCGGGAGACTGCTGTTTTTGTGTTCCCTCCTGATCTTTTGGGTGGTTTCGTACCCATCCATTTCCGGCATCATAATATCCATCAGCACCATATCCACTTTTTGCGCGTCGGAGTTAATGATGGAGATCGCTTCTTTGCCACTTTCCGCAGTGATCACATTGATATTGTACCGTTCAAATACGGTGGTGAGGGCGAACAGATTCCTTACATCATCATCTACCACCAGTACCATCTTGCCCTTCAGGATATCGTTTTTCATCCGGCTGTTTTCGATCAGCTTTCTTTTTTCAGGAGCAAGGTCCTTATGACTGATATGCAGCTGCAGAACCGTTTCCTCCAAAAGGGTCTCCAGCGAATTAACGCCTTTCAGCAGCACGGCATTTGAATTTTGATAGAGATGACGCAATTCGTTTTTATTGAAATCCCGGGCGGAATAAACGATCATGGGCGCCAATTTATATTTCGCCTTGCCCACCTCATTGATCAGCTCTTCACCCGAGATATCCGGAAGGGCGTAATCGAGTATGATACAATCAAAATCCTGAATATTGTCCATCTCGAGCACGCGCTGTCCTGATTGCGCGATCGTAATGTCAAGATTTTCCCCCTGCAACATTTTGGCGATTTGGGAGGAGTCGATCTCATTGTCTTCTACGATCAATATCTTCTTGTGCCGCTTTTCGCTAAAAAGAACAATGTCCTCAAAAAGCTCGTTTAAAGCCTCATTTTCGAGTGGCTTGAGTAAGAAACTTCTTGCGCCACGCTTGAGGGCCAGCTCCCGGTTTTCTTCTCCTGATATGAGATGAATGGGAATATGCCGGTGGTTCAAATCACTCTTCAGCAGGTTGAGTACTTTCCACCCACTGGTATCATGCAATTTAACATCAAGCGTTACGGCGACGGGAATAAACCGGGTAATGAAGTCAAACACTTCGAGGTAGCTGGATGCAACGATCGCCTTGAGCCCGTATTCATGCGCTTTTTCGATGATGATTTTACCAAAGCGAAAATCATCCTCCACGATCAGCACGATTTTATCATGAGGTGCAATATTGTTCCGGTCATCGCCCGTTTCATTGATCATTTCATTGACAATACCCAGGCCATCGGCATTTACGCTTTCGTTGGTTACCCGTATTGAATTGATCAGCGTGTCAATAGATCCTTCCCCCGAATCAAGCTGGAGCTGATGATAGGCGTTGAGGTCGTCGGATCTTTCTTTGGACAACCCGCCGGATACATGTTCCACCGGAAGAAACAGGGTGAACGTGCTTCCCCGCGAAGGATAGCTTTCCAGCTCGATGGTGCCACCGAGCAATTCTGCCAGGCCGCGGCTGATCGATAATCCAAGACCTGTACCGCCATATTTCCTGCTGGTTGAACCCTCCGCCTGCTGGAAGGCTTCGAAGATGATATTTTGTTTTTCCTGGGGGATGCCGATGCCGGTATCATGAATGGCAAAGGCCACCACTTTTTTCGCATCATCCAGTATGCTGTTTCCCGGCTTCCAATTGTTGTTTGCTTCGTAGATCATTAATCTCACCTCACCCTTCTCGGTAAATTTGAAGGAATTGGACAACAGGTTTTTGAGGATCTGGTTCAACCGCTGCAGATCGGTATCCATCGCATCGGGTAGTTTGCCGTCGGTCTCAATCGTGAACCGCAGGTGCTTGGCTTCCGAGATCGGTTTGAAGGTCGTTTCCACAAATGACGCGATCTCAGAGAACCGGACGGGAGAAATATTTGCCGTGATAAATCCTGACTCGATCTTGGACAGATCCAAAATATCATTGATCAGCTGGATCAGGTCATCGCCGCAGGAGTGAATGGTTTTTGCATAGCGGATTTGTTTGTCATTGAGATTGCCTTCGGCATTTTCGTATAGTTGCTGCGCCAAGATCAGCAGGCTGTTCAGCGGTGTTCTCAACTCGTGCGACATATTCGCTAAAAATTCAGATTTGTATTTGGAGGTTAAGGTGAGCTGTTCTGCTTTTTCTTCCAGCGATCTCCTGGCCTCTTCCACTTCTTTATTCTTGGCCTCTACTTCATTTTTTTGTTTTACCATCAGCAGCGCTTTATCCTGTAACTCATCATTGGTTCTGCTGAGTTCTTCCTGCTGTATTTTTAATTCCCCTGCCAGGGATTGCGACTGGGTCAGCAATTCCTCTGTGCGCGAGTTGGCCTCGATGGTATTCAATACAATACCGATACTTTCCGTCAGCTGGCTTAAAAAGTCCAGATGGGTTTCACTGAACACGTCAAGCGAAGCGAGTTCGATCACCGCTTTTACTTTATTTTCAAACAGTACCGGCAGGATGATCAGGTTGGCGGGTTTGGATTTGCCAAGACCTGAATTGATCTTGATGTAGTTGCCCGGGATATTGGATAGGATAATCCTTTCCTTTTCAAAAGCCACCTGCCCTACCAAACCCTCGCCAATGCCAAACTGGGTAGGAATATTCTTTTCTGATTTATACCCATAGGTTGCAAATAAATTCAGTCGCTGATGCTGCGTGTCCTCCTTCTGTTGCAGAATATAAAAGGCACCGTAATGCGCCACCACAACCTGCGCTAGCTCCGACAGGATCCTTTGCGTCACGGTATTTAGGTCTTTTTGTCCCTGCAACATTTGCGTGAACTTCGCCAGGTTGGATTTCAGCCAGTCCTGTTCCTGGTTCCGCAGCGTCGTTTCTTTCAGGTTTGCGATCATCTGGTTGATGGTATCCTTTAAAGATTCCACTTCTCCTTTTGCTTCTACCCTGATGGTTCGCGTTAGATCGCCTTTGGTCACCGCGGAGGCGACTTCTGAAATAGACCTTACCTGCGTGGTCAGGTTCTGCGCCAGCTGGTTTACATTTTCTGTTAGGTTTTTCCATATACCCGATGCGCCCGGTACGCTGGCCTGTCCGCCCAACCTGCCATCCACACCCACTTCGCGCGCCACCGTGGTTACCTGGTCCGCAAAAAGCGCCAGGGTATCGATCATTTCGTTGATGGTATCGATCAGCTGCGCCACTTCTCCTCTCGACACGATCGCGAGCTTTTGTTTCAGGTTTCCGGTTGCAACGGCCGTAACGACTTTGGCAATACCCCTCACCTGGTTGGTCAGGTTCGAGGCCATCATGTTCACACTATCCGTAAGATCTTTCCAGGTTCCAGCCACACCACGCACTTCTGCCTGACCACCTAATTTTCCTTCTGTTCCCACTTCACGTGCCACACGGGTTACTTCATAAGCAAAGGAGTTCAGCTGTTCCACCATGGTATTGATCGTGTTCTTCAGATCCAGGATCTCTCCTTTCACGTCGATGGCGACTGTTTTCGACAGGTCACCACTGGCCACAGCCTTGGTCACCTCTGCAATATTTCGGACCTGTGCCGTGAGGTTCCCGGTCATTTGATTTACGCTGTCTGTTAAATCCTTCCAGGTTCCGGCCACACCTGGTACAAATGCCTGTCCGCCCAATTTACCATCTGTTCCCACTTCTCGTGCCACACGCGTTACTTCCGAAGCAAATGCCCTCAATTGGTCCACCATGGTATTCAAGGCTTCCTTCAACTGCAGGATCTCACCGCGAACGTCAACCGTAATCTTTTTCGACATATCACCGTTTGCAACCGCAATGGCCACCTCAGCAATATTTCTTACCTGCGCGGTCAGGTTACCGGCCATCTGGTTCACTGAGTCCGTCAGATCCTTCCAGGTACCGGCTACGCCGGGCACATTGGCCTGGCCGCCGAGCTTACCTTCTGTTCCTACTTCCCTGGCCACACGGGTTACTTCCGAAGCAAAACCGCGCAGCTGGTCCACCATCGTATTGATGGTATTTTTTAATTCGAGGATCTCTCCCTGAACGTCAACCGTAATTTTCCTGGACAGGTCACCATTAGCAACCGCTGTGGTTACTTCTGCAATATTTCTTACCTGTGAGGTCAGGTTGCTTGCCATTTTGTTTACGCTATCGGTCAGATCCTTCCAGGTACCGCCGACACCAGGTACATCTGCCTGTCCTCCGAGTTTTCCTTCCGACCCTACTTCGCGCGCCACCCTGGTTACTTCCGAACCAAAAGAATTCAACTGATCCACCATTGTGTTGATGGTGTTTTTCAATTCGAGGATCTCACCCTTAACATCAACCGTAATTTTTCTGGACAAGTCTCCCTTGGCAACAGCCGTGGTCACTTCCGCAATATTGCGCACCTGGCCGGTGAGGTTACTCGCCATACCATTCACACTGTCTGTGAGGTCTTTCCAAACGCCACCGACATCTTCCACTGCAGCCTGTCCGCCGAGTTTTCCTTCCGATCCTACTTCCCTGGCCACCCTCGTTACTTCCGAAGCAAAACCCCTCAGCTGTTCCACCATCGTATTGATCGTGTTTTTTAATTCGAGGATCTCTCCCTTTACGTCCACATCAATCTTTCTGGATAAGTCACCTGTGGCCACTGCAGTGGTCACTTCTGCGATATTTCTTACCTGTGAGGTCAGGTTGCTGGCCATCTTATTTACGCTATCGGTCAGATCCTTCCAGGTACCGCCGACACCGGGTACATCTGCCTGCCCGCCGAGTTTTCCTTCCGATCCTACTTCCCTGGCCACCCTGGTTACTTCCGAACCAAAAGAATTCAACTGGTCCACCATGGTGTTGATGGTGTTTTTTAATTCGAGGATCTCACCCTTAACATCAACCGTAATTTTTCTGGACAAATCTCCTTTTGCAACAGCGGTTGTGACCTCGGCGATATTACGCACCTGTCCGGTCAAACTGCTGGCCATGCCGTTCACGCTATCGGTCAGATCCTTCCATGTACCCGCCACACCTTTTACCTGCGCCTGGCCGCCGAGTTTTCCTTCGGTACCAACTTCCAATGCCACACGGGTAACTTCTGAGGAAAATGAATTCAACTGATCCACCATCGTATTGATCGTGTTTTTCAATGCAAGAATCTCACCCTTAACATCAACCGTAATTTTCCTTGACAAATCTCCCTTGGCAACTGCGGTGGTCACTTCGGCAATATTGCGCACTTGTCCGGTCAGGTTACTGGCCATCTGGTTCACACTATCGGTAAGGTCCTTCCAAACACCACCGACACCTTTAACCTTTGCCTGTCCGCCCAATTTTCCTTCCGATCCTACTTCGCGCGCCACCCTGGTCACCTCACCGGAAAATGAATTCAGCTGATCCACCATCGTATTGATCGTATTCTTTAATTCCAGGATCTCACCTTTTACATCCACGGTGATCTGTCTCGACAGATCTCCCTTGGCAAAAGCGGTCGTCACTTCGGCGATATTACGTACCTGTCCTGTAAGGTTGCTGGCCATCTGGTTTACAGAATCCGTCAGATCCTTCCAGGTTCCCGCAACGCCTTTTACCTGCGCCTGGCCGCCGAGCTTTCCTTCGGTACCCACTTCCAGCGCCACACGCGTAACTTCCGATGAAAAAGAATTCAGCTGATCCACCATCGTATTGATCGTATTCTTCAATTCGAGGATCTCACCCTTAACATCGACTGTAATTTTTTTGGAGAGGTCACCCTTCGCTACCGCAGTGGTCACTTCGGCGATATTCCTCACCTGCGCAGTGAGGTTACTACCCATCTGGTTCACACTGTCCGTGAGGTCCTTCCACACACCGTCTACTCCTTTTACTTTTGCCTGTCCGCCCAATTTTCCTTCGGAACCTACTTCGCGGGCCACACGGGTTACTTCCATCGAAAACAGGTTTAACTGTTTCACCATATCGTTCACTTCTTTCGCGATCCTCGAAAATTCTCCCTGCAGCGAATGCCCCTCGATCTTAAGCGGCATTTCCTGTGAAAGATTTCCCTTGGCCACGGAGCTGATCACATGTGCGATCTCAATCGTGGGGTGCACCAGGTCGGAGATCAGCGCATTCAATGCACTGACGCCGCTACCCCATCCTCCTTTCAAACTGGCCCCTTCTATTCGTTGCGTGAGTTTCCCCTGTTTGCCGATGATCATTCCTGCCCTGGTGAATTCCATCATCATGTCTTCGTTCAAAGAAATCACCTGGTTGAGTGTGTCATAGATCTTTCCTTCGATGCCCACTTTGTCAATGGGCATCCGCACACTAAAATCACCATCTTTTACCAGGGTCAATACGCGCAACAATTCCTTTTGACGACTCATCTCATCGTCCTTCATTTGACCGTTTCCATTTAATGCCTGGTGCGTTCGCGCGATCTTTTCGGTCTTCTTTACATCGTTTTTAGGGCGGCCTGTGGTACTGTTTTTCATCGTTCGAGATTAATTTGTGAGCAATAAATCGACAGAAATTTATGCATCTCTGGCAGGGTTATGGCATATATGTTACAGTTGTAGATAAAATTATGGACATTCGTTTATGAATCAGCGCTTTTTTGTAAAATCAATCCATTTAAAAATAACGATTTTTTATAGATTCCAAGTATGAGAACCACTTCCAAAAATCTAATCTTTATTGTGGACGACGATCCGGATGACCGGCAGATCATTTTGGACGCATTTCTGGAGAAAAATCCGGCCCTCGATTATATTTTTATGGATTCAGCCCAGGAATTGCTCAAAAATCTGGATGATGAAAATGCACCGTTGCCGGCACTCATCCTGCTGGACCTCAATATGCCCGGAATCCTTGGCCTGCAGGCCCTCAAGGAGATCCGGGGGAACAAACTATTCAGCCAGTTGCCGATCATTATTCTCACCACATCCACGCTGAATAATGATAAAAAAGCATCATACGAACTCGGCGTGAGTTGCTTTATCACCAAGCCTGATCTGTTCAGCAAACTGGTGGAGATTATTGCAGCAATTCTGATTTTATGGTTTACGGACATTGAGAGTAAGTAAAGAAAATTGTAGAAAAATTTCCACAAACCCGATGCTCATTCCAGCTCCATAAACCGCACGATAAAAACGGTCCCGTTTCCCAATTGTGAATTGACTTCGATGGAGGCCTGATGGGCCTGAAAAATATTCAGCGTGGTTGCCATACCGAGGCCCATTCCATTTTGTTTTGTGGTAAAATATGGCTCAAACAACCTGTTTAGGTTTTCTTCGGAGATGCCGCAGCCATTGTCTTTGATCATGACGCGCACCAGCTTGTTGTTTTTTTCACAGCTGATCTGGATCGATCCCTTATTGTTGTCTACCGCTTCGATGGCGTTTTGAATCAGGTTCAGGAACGCAGAAATCAACCTGCCGCTATCGCCATTAACCAGGATGGGTTCAGCAGGCGTCTGCAACTCCACTTTAATATTTTTCATCTGGATCTGATCTTTCGTGGAGACCAGTGCAGCATCGAGGATAGTCTGCAAAGAACATTGCTCTTTGATGAATTCCGAACTCCTCATGGAGTACAACAATTCTGTGATCAGTGAATTGATACGTCCCGAATTGCGCACCACGATCTCCAGGAAATATTTCAGATCAGTGTCCAGGCCCTGCTCCTGCATTTCCGTGATCGCCAGATTGATATTGGTCAGGGGATTCCTGACTTCATGCGCCAGGGTTCGAATGAAGCGCTGCGCAGCATTCATTTTTTCTATCTGTAAAAAATTCTTCTCTGATTTTTTCCGGTCGGTAATATCCTGCAGGATTCCGTGAAAATGAACCCCCGCTTCCGACACGGGGATGAAAGATAAAAGACAGGTCATGACCTCACCGTTCCTTACCGGGATATGTACTTCCATTTCCATTAAGGAATCTCTGGTGCTCAGTGTACTTTGGATATTTTGTTTTTCGGCAACGCTGCACTCCACGATATCCAGTATGTTCACAGACGGGGAAACCGGGCGGACGGCAAATGCTTTTTTGCCAGCCTCGTTAAATTCAATGATCGACCCCTGCTGATCCATCAGGAAAATGATGTCTTTTGAATGTTCAAAGATCGTCCGGTACTTTTGTTCATTGAATTTAATCTTCAGAAGCGCTTTGTTCTTTTCGATCGAATACCTGATCACGCGTTCCAGTTTGTCGCTGGTGATTTCACGCTTGTCGAGATAATCTGTGGCGCCCACAAGCAGGGCGTCGCGGTCGATATTTTTGTTTTCAACCCCGGTCAGGAGAATGAACGGCGGTTTGTCTCCTGTTGACAGCGCTTCGGCGATCAACTGAAGCCCCGTTTTCTCATCGAGGAAGAAATCCACCAGGAAAATATCGAAAGGTTTTGATTCGATTAACAGCAAGGCAGACTTAGAACTGTGACACCATTCCAGCTCAACCTTATAGGAAATGGATGCCAGCGTTTCCTTGATCAGAATATAATCGTCTATGTCGTCCTCAATCAGTAAAATCTTCAGCGTATTATTAGCTTTATCCATGCTGCGAAAGGCTTTTAAAATGGATCAGGGAGTAAAAATAAATATTAATCATTTAGAACCCATATTGATCTCTGAAAATTCCCCGGTCAAGGTTAGAGCATCTGTTAGGTCCTTTTAGATCAAAGCCCCTGCTTACCAAACCACATCGATACGTACTCGGCAATCTCCTTCCATCCATGATCCACAATAAGAGAATGCCCGCGGCCCTCAAACAATTTGAATTCTGAAATGACCGAGGGATTATATTTTTTTAACGATGCTTTGCCCAGTATGGGTGGTGCGATATGATCTCTTTCGCCGCCGGTGATCAGCAAGGGTCCCCTCGTCGTGTTTGCCGTGTTGACCTTTGTCTGGGATCCCGCGAAACTAGCTGTTGCGGCCTGAAAGAAGGGGCGGCCGGGAGCCGGTATAGTCCAGCGTTCGTAAAGTTCTTTGGCCTCCGTTTCCGGAACAGCATTGGCAAATCCATACCTGAACTGACCAAAACTAAGCGATATGGCCTTTTTAAAATTGAAAGCATTTCCCAATACAGCGAACGAAGCCCTCAATGCCGAAAAGGGCAACTGCCACACGCCCTTCATCGGAGCCGGGTCGATGGCTATTCCGCCGGCGGCTATTCCCCGGCCCAAAATGATCTGGGCGATGAGGCCGCCAAAAGAATGTCCAATAACCAGCGGTGGCTCGGCAAGTGAACCGATTGCTTTAGCATAATGATCTGCGATTTCCGTGACGCCACGGTTGGCAATTGGCGCCGGATTGGCCCGGCATTCAGCCACGGTAGCGGAATCGCCCGGCCAGCTCGGGTTCAGCGTGTCGTAACCCTGCTGTTTAAAGAAATCCATCCAGGGTTGCCATGAGCTGGCATGGATCCATAATCCATGAATAAATACAATTGTTTTTTTTGCCATGTCAGCTGGTTTTAAGGGGAATTTGCGCTGATCAAGGTAACTCATTTTTTAGAATTTATTCTGCGCTTCGGTCAGCGACCGGAAAGGTTAATTTTCGCGGTACTATCGAAATTTAATATTGGGCGGATGATTTATATATTATCTTTAAGTTATCATTTCGTTACTAATATAAAAAACATATGGCAGAGAAATTAAAAGCGGCCCCCAAAAAGATCAGCAAGAAACAGGCCCGCCTGGAAATTTATAAAAAGCTTTCCGTGGTATTAGAGAGCTATAAAAATGGGGCTGACTCAAAAAAATTCGACCGCAAGCTGAAAAAGGCCAGTAAACTATTTGCTCCTTATATTGCCAAGCAGGGTAGCGTGGAAACAAGATAGCTCGTTTATCTTACTACATTTTCCGGTCATCCATTTCGCCTGAAGGATTAATTATTCGCTTTTGGTTGTTTTCATACGGTTATTTCTTTTTTAGATAACTTCAAGTATGAAAAAAATCCTGTTGCTGCTGTTGTTCCCATTGCACCTGCAATGCCAAAAACTACCGGACACATTAGCTCAAAAAATCGATCAGATCTTTAGTTCTTATACCGGTAACAGGCCGGGCTGTGCCGTTGCCATTGTAAAAAAAGGGGAACTGATCTTTCAGAAAGGATATGGAATGGCCAACCTCGAATATTCCATTCCGATTACTCCTGCCACGATTTTTCATATTGCCTCCGAGTCGAAACAATATGTTGCCTTTTGCATACTGCTGCTGGAAAAGGAAGGAAAACTTTCCATAGACGACGATATCCGTAAATACCTCGATTATGTTCCGGATTTTGGATATACCATCACGATCCGGCAATTGATCTACCACACGAGCGGACTGCGGGACCAATGGCAGCTACTGGCCAATGCCGGGTGGCAACTCGACGATGTGATCACCCAGGAACATGTGATTAAGCTCGTATCAAAACAGAAATCACTCAATTTTATTCCCGGGGAAGAACATATGTATTGTAATACCGGCTACACCCTGCTGGCCGAAATTGTAAAAAAGGTAAGCGGGCTGAGTTTGCGTCAATATGCCGACAAATATATCTTTCAGCCTTTGGACATGAAGGATACTCATTTCCATGACAATTACCAGGAGATCGTTCCAAACCGCGCCTACTCATATACACCCGCCTCGCAAGGGTACCAGCATGCCGTGTTAAGTTATTCCATTGTTGGAGCAACAAGCCTGCTGACCACGGTCCTTGATGAAATCAAGTGGCTGAATAATTACGAGACCGGAACAGTTGGCGGAAAAGATCTTATCGCAAAAATGTTCCGGACCGGAGTATTGAATGATGGCCGGAAATTGAATTATGCCTTTGCCCTGACCATCGATAAGTTTAATGGATGGATGCAGATCGGTCATGGTGGCGGGGATGCCGGTTTTCGTACTTATGCCTGCCGTTATCCTGAGAAAGATCTTGGCATTGTAGTTTTCAGTAATAATGGCGCGACCAATCCCGCCGGTCTCGCAAGACAAGTGGCCAGCCTGTTGATCACAGATACCAAGGAAGAACCAAAACCTTTGCCCTATACGCATTATGCCGACAGTAATTTTCACAAGCTGCTGCAGGGAAGGTATTATTCTGAACGAGGGGACCTGGGAGAATTCATTTGGCAAAACGGGAAACTGAAGAGCCGCAACTTCGGGCTGCCAGGCACAAACGATGGCAGGTGGGCGGTTATCGGTAACAATCGATATTCTATGGAAGATGGCGGACCCGTACTGATCCTGGATCGAAAAAACAATTTCAACGATTCCGTCATGGAATTCAAAATAGAGCGGACGGTTAATACCATCACATACAAACGTCAGCCTAAAATCGCGACTCCGGTCACAGCAGAATTTGCAGGAAGATATTATGATGATGAAACCGAAGCGTTTTATAGGGTTGTAGAAAAAGATGGTCAACTAACCCTCGAACACCGCAAATTCAGCAGCGTTCCACTTAAGAATATTGCTCCGGATCAGTTTACCTGTCCGCATTGGTGGATGAGCCATATCCGGTTCATCAGGGATTCGCAAGGAAAGATCGTTGCATTCGAAGTCAATGCCGGAAGAATTCAGCATTTAAGATACGACAAGATAAAAACAGGTTGAGCGCGCTACAAAAATTGTCGCACCAAGTCCTCCCACTCCTGGTCCAGCGTCGAATCTGGTATGGACGAAGCGGCTTTCGAATACCAGTACCGTGCGTTAGAAATATCACCTTCCTGGCGATGCAAAAAAGCATGGATCAGGGCGGAAGGCTGACCAATCCCATCCTGGATCAGGTCATGCGCCTTTTTCCATTCACCCTTTCCCGCATACCACAAGGCTTTTCCGTGAACAGACAAATCATTGGGCGGCATGTTTGCTGACAGCGATGATTTGAATCCGGATAGCGTTTGCATTTTCATCCTGCTAAGGAAAATTTTTTAGTTAAGATAATATGAATCTGTCTTGGGTGATTTTTTTGACCCGATGTCATTTTAAATAATCCTTCTCAATAAGTTCTCTCAGTTCAAGAACCTGTTGATCCGTTGAAAGATCTTCCCGCCCGGTGGCCAGACCAAGCGCATAATATTTTAGCAGTTGTAGAAATGCAATGATGCCCAGCGCAAAACCAGAGACGGCTATATAGCCAGCGCTCAGATGGAGGAGAGAGGCAAGACGGTTATGAAAAATGCCAGCAAGCGCCGCCAGCGCAAGCACGATGATCGCGATGCGTTTCTTTTTATTCAATTTTTTTGTCACGAAAACCTGCTTATCGTGTATTGTATTGAACCAGGAAAAAATCTTTTGGGCAAGCCATTCCAGTTGCATCCTGTTTTCGTGGACGATGGGAACGGTATTCCCCTCTGCATCCATCAGACCCAGTTGATCAATGACCGGCCTGGGCAGAATGAGCCGATATTTATTACCATCTGATTCAAAAACAATGTCCGTCTCTGTAGCCATGACTGCAAAATAGAAAAATAATCAAAGAGCGATACGACCCGATAAATAAAATTTTGCCCGATCTTACTCCGTTTGTGACGATTTGGCCGGGTTGGCCACCTGTCTGCGTCGCATATAGCCAATTATTGCCCAAATCTTTGATAATCTGCAATTTAATCAAGTATCGGCCGAATTGTTGGGGTAATATGGGATATCTCTTCACCTTTCAATAAAATATATATGCCGCAGATTTACTCTTTACTTCATTCAATTCGCTTCCTGACTATTTCATTGGTTGTTTTTTGCGGATCCGCACAGGCGCAGAAATACCGAAAGATGTCAGATACGGTTAAACTCAATAAAGAATACGCAGAGATCAGCGCGGACCTGTCAAAACTGAATTCAAAACTGATCGCCGAGAAAAGCAAGACGGCGGGATACCAGTCCAGGAGCCTCTCCACTGCGAATGATGCCGAAGCTTCCGCGCAGGACAGCAAGGACCAGGCATCCAAGGCAACGAGTGGCAATACTAATGATACCAAAAAAGCCGTAAAGGAAGCAAAAAAAGCAAACCGCCAGGCTAATGATGCAAAGGATGCCAGAGCCGATGAAAAAAACAGTAATAAAAAGATCAATAAGCTTTCGGCGCAAATACAGAAAAAACAAAGAAAGCTGGATGAACTGAGCAAGGAAAAGGCCGCAATATTAAAGTAAGTGGCCCTCCTGCAAGTTGATCAGAAAGAAACGATCTCCCTTCAACAGTAACAGGTCTTTCAAAAAATGCAAAAAACCATTGATTCTACAGCATCGGTGATACATGCAGCGTCAATGGCTTTATACTTTAGATCAGGAGACGGAAAATAAATTACAGTGGTTCGAATCGGAATCGGGAGCCCTGAGGAGAACGTGATTTTTAGTGCTCCTCAGGATCGATTTTACTTAGGATAGTAACGGTCGAATTTCATAGGATTGGGAACTCAGGACACGGATTTCAAAACGGATACGGACGTTTAATAGGACTTTTTTGGACATTGGTTTCAATAGCAAAGGAACGGTTTCGAGGCACCTAAAAGAATAGAAGAATGGCACATTTCGAGCTCAAATACCACCTATCCCAAGTAATGGTAAATCGACCGTATTTTACTGCGAGCTAGGCTACTTCGACAGCCGAAGCTCCTATTCGGAGCGAAGGCTGTTCGACGGGTTGGCCAGCGCCGCCCTGACCGCCTGGAAACTGACTGTTATGAAGGCGATCGTCAAAGCCGCGATCGCAGCCAACACAACAACGCCCCAGCCCATTTCAATCCGGTAGGCAAAATCCTGCAACCATTTGTTCATGAAATACCAGGCGACAGGTGAAGCGATGACCAGCGATACCAGTACCAGCTTGATAAAATCCTTTGATAAAAGGAATACGACATGCTGAACACTTGCACCCAATACCTTCCTGATACCCACTTCCTTTTTTCTTCGTTCTGCCGAGAATGTCGCCAAACCAAATAATCCAAGGCAACCGACAAAAATTGCGATCGAGGTAAATATCCAGAGCAGGGACCTTAATTTATCTTCTGCGATATACATTTGCCCAAAATTGTCGTCCAGGAATTGATATTCTATCGGGTAGTCCGGTGTGAATTTGTTCCAGGTTGTTTTTACCGATTCAATGGTATTGCCGATAGCCGCCGTTTTCATTTTCACGGCCACCTTCCAGTAGGCATCAGGATAAATTTGCAGCACGGCGGTTTCTACCTTATCATATAAACTTTTGTAATGAAAGTCTTTTACCACGCCAATGATCTCTCCTCTTTTAATAGAGTCCCCGTTTTTCGGAATCCAGATCTGCCAGGCCAATTTTTGTCCAAGGGCTTTCTCAGGCGTTCCAAACCCCAGTTCTTTAACAGCGGTTTCATTGATGATAAATGCATGATCTTCGTCTGTTTTCATTTCTTTTGAAAAATCCCTGCCGGCCACCAGTTGCAGGCCCAGTGTTTTGATATAATCATAGTCAACCATCAGTTGGGTGGCGCCCTGCGTTTTAAATTCGCCATGCTGTTGTACCATGATCTCATCCCCGGCAACGGCATCGCCGGGAAATCCATATCCGATGGAAACCGAAGAAACGCCAGGGGCCTTCATCAGTTCATTTTTGAAGGCCTCATAATTCTTCGACATATTATCCCCGCGCATGGGAAAAAACATGATCTCTTCTTTATTAAAACCAAGATCCTTATGATGCAGGTAATCCACCTGTTTAAAAACAACCATCGCGCTGATGATGAGCAGTATAGATAATGCGAACTGGATCACTACCAGTCCATTTCTCAGCCAGGGAATTTTTCCAGGCTGCACGTCACCGGAAATGGTTCCTTTCAGCACCTGAACAGGTCTGAACCCCGATAAAACCAGTGCGGGATAAAATCCTGCGAGTATGCCTACCAGTAAGGTTAGCAAAACAATCAGCAGCAACACAAAAGGATGGATCAGTAGGCCAGCTGATATTTGCTTGTTGGTAAACTGATTGAGCCAGGGAAGAAAGGTTATGGTCAGCGCAACAGCCACCATCATGCTGATCACGGCAAGCAATAGGGTCTCTCCCATAAATTGAAAGATCAGTTGTTTTCTGCCTGCGCCAATTGTTTTTCGAACTCCCACTTCCTTCGCTCTTTGCAAAGATTTTGCGGTGGCGAGATTGACAAAATTAAAACAGGCAATGACCAGTATAAATCCGGCAATGATGATCAGTGCATTGACATAGGTGATGTTCCCCCGCCGGGCCATGTCGAACTTAAAGGCGGCAGAATACAAATGGATTGCCCGCAGGGGCTGAAGAAATGGCTTGCGGTGTGCATCTCCTTCCCTGGCAAAGGCCTTTGATCTGGTATTGATCAGGTTCTGGAATTTGGATTCAAGCAAACGGCCATCGGTTCCTTTTTTTACTTTCACGTAATTATAAAATTGTTGCCATTGCCAACTCTCCATGCGCTCTTTGGGAATATGCAAGGCAGCCACGGGACGAAGGAAATTAAACTGCAAGTGAAAACGCCGGTTATTTTGAAAAACAGCTGTCACCTGCAGGGGCTCTTTGTTCACGACAATTTGCCTGCCGATGGGATTTTCCTTTTCAAAGAGCCGTTCGGCCATGTCCTGTGATATAACAATGGACGCGGGATCATCGAGCGCCCTGGTTGAATGACCATAGATCAATGAAAGCGGGAACACATCGAAAAAAGTGGAATCGACAAAAAACCCGTTCTCTTCATATAATTTATGCTTCCCGGCTTCAAAAAGTGTTTTATACTTCGCAGTCATCATGACCCTGGTAGTTTGTTCCACTTCTGGAAATTCATGTTGCAAAATCCCCGCATAAACAGGTTGGGTAACCGCCAATTCGGTCGTTCCGTCGTCGCCGGTCACCTGGTTATAAACACGGTAAACCTGGTTTTCCCCGGCAAGGAATCGATCATATTGCATTTCATCCCAGACAAAAAAACCGATCAGGAGACAGGCGGTGAGCCCTAATGCCAGTCCGGCGATGTTGATGAATGAAAAGCCCTTCTGTCTTGTGATGTTTCTTACGGCGACGATTAGAAAATTTTTGAACATAGCAGCGCGTTAATGAATGAAAAGTAAAAAGTATGGATTGTCCCACCAAGAAAGTGCCAGTTTGCTATTTTATTCCTAATCAATCACATACTCTTTTTTTGTCATCTGATCTGTTCGGAACTGGTACATACCATGTTCCAATTTCGGTCATGATAAAAAAATACTAAAACATCTTTGGCATTCATTCGTCCGGCAATTAATTGCTTTCTTCGCAGTTCCAAGAATGGCCAGCTGCATGAGCAAAAAATTATTGATTTCCGTCTTGTTTATTTTTTTATACCATGTTGTAACTGCCCAGACGATCCCTTTGGACATTACCCTAAAAACCACCGGCCGCGATTCATTGACATACGCCACCCTTCAGATTTACCGGTTGCCGGATACTTTGCTGATCGAATCCCGCATCGGCAGCACTGGCATGAACAGGTTTGCGGTAAAGCCGAATGCAACGTATCTTCTGAAAGTATCAGCGATCGGCTTCGGGTCGGCAACCCAACTCATTTCCGTCACGAATAAGTCGTTACAGGTAGCGATCGAACTTAAATCAGAAAACAACACGCTCCATGCGGTGACCATCCTGGCGCAAAAACCCTTGATGAGACAAGAAGACGACAAAACCATCGTCGACGCCGAGCCTCTCGCCAACAGCAGCACCAATGCCTATGAAGTGCTGGAAAAAGTGCCGGGGATCGTGCTGGACCAGGATGGAAATGTCTACCTCAGCAGTTCTACGCCTGCAACAATTTATATCAACGGAAGACAAATGAGGATGAGTACCGAAGATATCGCCGCTTTGCTGAAAAGCCTGCCGGCAGGAAGCATCAGCAGCATAGAAATATTGCGCACGCCTTCGGCAAAATATGATGCGGCCAATAGCGGCGGCATCGTGAATGTCGTTTTGAAAAAAGGCATCAAAATAGGAACGACCGGCAGCGTGAATCTGAGGTATGATCAGGGCGTATATGGCACGGTATCCGCCGAATTCAGCCTCAACCATACAGCGGGGAAAATCAGCTCCTATTTGTCATGCCAGTACACGGATCGGCATTATTTTGAAGATGTCCGGTCACACCGCTCGTTCAGCGGAGACACCCTGCTTAGCCAGGAGTCTTTCATCAAATATTCGCCGGGCACGAACTATGTTGGGGCCGGGATTGACCTGGCTATGAGCAGGAAATTAAATCTGTCCTATGACCTGCGCCTGACCGCAACCGGGAACAACAGCCATACGGTCAGTAGCAATAATTTCAGTAATACCGATGCTCAAAATGGCTTTTACCAGAGTCAAACGCCCATCAGCAACAAAGGCCATTCGCTTTTTATCAGCAATAGCATTTCATCACGCTATTCCATCGATTCATCGGGCAGCACATGGAACAATGAAATCGTATATACTTATACCGATGCGAACAACGCGCAGGCATATACGAATGAATATATTTTGCCACCTGCTAATGCCGTAGCCGGGAGGGGGAATGTTTATAGCCCGGCGGCTGTACTGGATATTAAATCCGACCTGTCCCTGCGTCTCCCTTACCAGTTCCTGCTGGAAACCGGGATTAAGCTGAGTGATGCAAGAAATCACAATAACGCGCTCTATTATACGCAAACCGGGTCATCGCCTGAACAAGTGGATCCTTATCAAACCAACCGGTTTGCCTATAAGGAAAATATTTATTCGGCTTACCTGCAGGGCACAAAAACCATTCATGCGTTCAGTCTTAAAGCGGGTTTGCGCCTGGAGCATACCGGTATGGACGGGCACCAGCAGGTTCCTGTGGATACCTCTTTTTCCATCAACCGGAACGATCTCTTTCCTTACTTTTACGTTAAACGGCCCCTATTTAAAATATTCGGGTATCCATTAACGGGAAATGCGATCTTCCGGCGAAGCATTACCCGCCCCACTTACGACGCTTTAAATCCTTATCCAAAATTTGTTGATCCCTTTACTTACAATGTGGGCAACCCGGACCTAAAGCCGCAGTTTACCACGAACTACGAGATCAATGCCACCTACAACGAGTTTCCGGTATTCGCAGTTGGTATAAATGACACCCGCGACGTGATCAGTCCGGTTACTTACCAAAATGATTTGACCAAAGTCGGTTTCCGCACTTATGACAACCTTGGCAGGTACAAAGAAATATACGGACGACTGTTCGGTGGTCTGCCTGCGGGGCACAAATATTTCATGTATGCGGGTGTGCAATACAATCTCATTCAGTACACTGGTACCTATCAGCACACCCCGTTACATTACAGCAGGGGGAGCTGGACATTTTTTATGGGTCACGACCTGAAACTGACCCCTACCCTGAAATGCAACCTGAATGGGTGGATGTATGTGAATGGATTCAGATCCTTTTATGAATTGAAACCGATGGCACAGGTGAACATGAATATAACCAGGACCCTGCAGAAGAACAAGCTCAGCCTCGTGCTATTCGGGAATGATCTGTTCAGGACGAACAAGTCTGTTTTTCATTTGCAGCAGGCTGGTATTTTGGTGAATGGCACCAGAACTCAAGACAGCAGGAGGTTTGGCCTGACCCTAAGGTATAATTTTGGCGTTGCGCATAAAGAGGAAAAGAAAGACCTCTTTGAGCAGCAGCCGGTGAATACGGAACCGAATCAGTAAGTCGGTTTTTCAGCGTATTGGTAAAGTTCTTCACCCTCATCTTCCGGTTCTTTCTGAAACTCTTCCAGCGCACCCATGATTCTTCTCCTGGTTTCGGATCCTTTGGCTGGTGCAATGAGTATTCCGATGACAACTCCGGCTAACAAGGCGCAAAATGTTTTGTTCATAATTTTCTGTTTAGAAGTACTCATCAATTTCAGGGCCATACATCCGATCTTTTTCGCAGCCATGCATCATGATTTTCCTTAATACCACCTGGTATGGCAATTCATCATAATATAAATTTTTATATCAATATATTTTTAAATAAGATGCGAAAAATGTTTTGTCTAAACAGGAGTTATCCACAAAAAAGCAATGCGAAAAATTTATATGCATATAATTAAGCCATTTATATACAATTATTTACAAAACTCTTGGGGGTAAAGTCATAAACCTAATTTCTTTAACATTTTATTAGCATATCCAGAATTCCTATATTTACATCTTCTAGAACAAAAAAATTAACTACACATGAGAAAATTTCTATCACTGTTCGCAGTGCTGGTGCTGATTTCAGCATGGGCATCTGCGCAATCCAAGGTCGTTACGGGTAGGTTATTGGACCAGCAGGGTCAGCCAACCCCTTTCGCCACCATTCGCATCAAGGGTAGTAAAGTGGGAACCTCAGCAGATGCAGAGGGTCTTTTCATGATCAAAGCGCAGCCCGGCACCATCCTGGTGATCACAGGCACAGGACTTACGGAAAAAGAAGTCACCGTAGGCGATCTTACTAATTTAAATATCACTGTTACCCGCAAGGAGGCCAGCATGACGGAAGTCATTGTTACGGCACTGGGTATTACCAAGCAATCCAAATCCCTTGGATATGCGACAGCAAAAATTACGGGTCAGGATGCCAGTCAGGCCAAACCCATCAATGTGGTCAATGGTCTTACCGGAAAGGTTTCGGGATTACAGATCAATACCGTAAACAATGGTTTGTTTGCCCCCACGCGCATCACCTTGCGCGGAAACAGGTCGCTTACCGGCAATAATCAGCCGCTGATCGTTGTCGATGGTTCTATTTACTACAGTGATATCAGCACGCTCAATCCCGACGACATCAATGATTACAACATCCTCAAAGGATCGAGCGCGTCCGCCGTATATGGGTCGGATGCATCCAATGGCGTGATTGTGATCACCACCAAGCATGGCTCCAGGTTGAAATCCAGCCTCACTTTTTCTTCTACCATACAAGTTGAAAAAGTTTCTTATATGCCGGATTTGCAATACCGGTTTGGTTCAAACGGTGGAGAAAAATTCGTAGATGACTTTAACGATCTCTCGACGTATATCCCCTACGAAAATCAGAGTTACGGTCCTGAGTATAACGGGAAGCTCGTTCCGCTTGGTCGTCCGGTTTCAGACGGCAGTTTGTTGATGGTGCCTTACAGCGCGGTACGCAATCAAAAAAAGGATTTCTTTAATACGGGCATCACTTCTCAGCAGAACCTGTCATTCCAGTCGGGCGATGAAAACGGAAGCATGTATCTGTCGATGCAGGACATCGTAAGCAAGGCCATTATGCCAAAAGATGAGGGCCGCAGGGATATCTTCAGGCTCGGCGGTACAAAAAAATATGGTATTTTTTCTACCATCTACGCGCTGGCCTATACTTACAAGACCACGAACACAACAAGCACTTACGACGCTTATGAAAACATGATTGAAAGTCCTACCCTGGTGCCACTGTCCACCCTGAAAGACTGGCAGCACAATAAATTCGCCGATCCAAATGGATATTATAATGATTATTATCCCAATCCATACCAGACAATCGACGAATACAGGAATTATAACACGGAAAATCATGCGATCGGTAATGTTCAGCTAAACCTCAAACCCTGGAAATGGCTGAGTCTTTCGTACCGTGCGAATATCGATTACACCAATAACCGTTACGAGTATAAGGGTTTGGAGATCAAATACAGCAATTATGCTTTGACCGACGACCGCGTTGTGTATTCCAATCCGAGCGGTACAGGAGTTGATACGACGCATGAGTCAGCTAAATACCAGGCAGTTTCTGACAATCCCCATCCGGCTTCCTACGGCACGGCTAATTCAAACAACCTGTTGTTTGGATCTGACCTGATCGCCTCATTCAATACAGATATCTCAAGGGATTTCCATTTGGATGCCACCCTTGGTATGAGTTACCTGGATAATTCGATCAATTATACGCCCATTGCAACGACCAATCTGAATTTTCCGCCTTTCAATACATCCAACTTCTCGAGCACAGCTAATTTAAACGGGCAGTCATATTTCCACGCACGCAAAGTGGGTTATTTCGGCGAGGCCCAGGTTGGTTTTAGGGGATTGGCCTATGTACATGGCTCTTACCGGACTGACATTGATTCCAGGCTTTCAAAAGACAACCGGTTCATTCCTTATTATGATATTGACGGATCGGTTATCGTGAGCGAGTTGTTCCCCGGTCTGAAGAATAGCAAAGTGTTAAACTATATCAAGTTGCGTTATGCGCATTCATTGACCGGTAACGTGTCGGCCCTGGCATTCGGTTCTCAATACATTGCCTACGGCGCCTACGCAACGGTTCCCACATTTAGTGCTGGAAGTGGATTTCCCTACGCAGCATCAGGAACATCAGGATATGGAATCAGCGGAACGATTGCCAATCCCAACATCAAACCTGAAAAGATCACCGAAGATGAAATCGGCGGAGAGTTCGGATTCTTAAATGACCGCCTCACTTTCGGGGCTTCCGTTTATAAATCGCTGACCACCGACGGCATCGTATATGCGCAGGTTTCGCGTTCATCAGGTGCACAACAGGCATTGATCAACGCAGCTAAATCACAAAACAAAGGGGTGGAATTGGACCTCCATGCAACCCCCATTAAGACCAAGGACTGGAGCTGGACCGTCGGGGTTAACTGGACGCACAATGAAAGCAAGGTGCTGGCCATTACGACCGGAGTAAATTCGCTGGCGCTCTCCGGCTCAAACACCAATTCATTTGCCGTTGTTGGACACGCATATCCCACCATTCAAACCTATGACTGGGCCCGGGATTCCGCATCAGGCAAAGTGATTGTGGATGCTGTTACCGGACTTCCAACACGCAGCCCTAATTTGTCCATCATGGGTCAGGCCAATCCGAAAGATATTCTCGGTCTAACGACAATGGTCAGATGGAGAAACTTTTCTTTCTCAGCTACCGCCGACTACAGAGCCGGACACAAAATCTACAATTTTATTGCCAATATCATTGACCACAGCGGCGTTGGTTCAACAACGGCTGTTTCGGGAAGACAGCGTTTTGTTTTTCCCAATTCAGTGTACTATGACGCAGGAGCAAAGAGCTATGTCGACAATACCAACATCACGGTCAACGATGGTAATTTCAACTTCTGGCCTACACTGTACAGAAGTGTAGGAGCGAATTATATCACCAGCGCGGCGGCATGGAAGTTAAGAGAGGTCGTGATCACCTACACATTCCCGCAAAGAATACTCGCGCCAACCAAAGTCATCAAGAACGCCGCTATTGCGATCTCAGGGCGTAACCTGATCATGATCAGGCCCTCCACGAATAAATGGACCGATCCTGAATTCAGTGAAGACAATGGAAATGACGTAGGAAGAAATTCGCAGGGCCAGGCGCCACCAACCAGGATTTTCAGCGCTACCCTTTCCCTGACATTCTAATTAACTAATTGTAAAGACAAAGACATGATGACACTATTCAAACATAAAATAAAAACGATCTTCCTTCTCTTATCCGGGGCAGCATTACTGACGATGTCAGGCTGCAAGAAAGGAACTTTTGACATCAACGATCCCAATCCAAACCAGCCTTCCACTGTTCCACCCAAATTCAGCCTGTCAGACGCTTTGGCAGGAACAGCATCGCTGATGCTGGGCGGCAACACAGATATGTTCAACAACTGGATGGGTTACTGGAGCCAGAGCGGTGATTATACGCCGAGCCCCACCTTTGTTTATTACCAGGTCAATACCGACACGTACTCCGGCAACTGGGATAATGCCTATCTGAACCTGATCAACTATAAAGTAATCATCGACCAGGCGTTGAAAGATTCCACGCTTGGAAATTACAAGGCTGTGGCGATGATCATGAAGGCATTCGTTTACCAGCGCATCGTCGATATTTACAACAACGCGCCTTATTCAGATGCCTTGACGCTTAAAAATTTCACGCCCGATTACACCGACGCCCAGGAAATTTATAAAAGCCTGGTCAACCAAATCGATTCGGCTATAACGCTCATCAATAACCCGGATCCCAATGCCGAAACGCTGGATCAGTATGATGCGATGTTCGCGGGAGATATGGACAAGTGGAAAAAATTTGGCAATACCCTAAAATTAAAAATTTTGCTGCGCCAAACTGAAGTTTCCGGAGG
>Ga0193728_1000078_pt1 | contig 40189 bp, 71 predicted proteins | sample U1c1metaG_FD_143037 | JGI IMG/M metagenome (GOLD analysis project Ga0193728, IMG submission 143037) | Soil microbial communities from a riparian zone of the East river system, Colorado, United States - U1c1 | ecosystem: Environmental > Terrestrial > Soil > Riparian zone | place: USA: East River... | reverse complement strand
CTCCTCACAAGCATAGTCTCCAACAATAAAAGATTGTCTTCCTTGCTGTTTGGTTGGATCTTTTTTACATTGTTCATCAAAATACCATCCTTGTCGTTTCCATAAACTGTGTATCTTCGGATATTCGCTCATCTTTTTCAATCCTTTTTATGATGGGGATTTCTAAATTCTTACGGGCCTGTCGGTTCTTATAGCCGCGAAAAATCTTCATGTATTCGCAAAAACAATCATAACAGACAATCTTGTCTTCGAATTGAATGACAAAACTTTCACGATGTCTGGCCCTACAAAGTTTGCATTTACATTTGATTTCTTTTGTCATAGTCCTCGGTGTCGATATTACTTATCCGGTTGATCCAACTTACGCCTTGTTGGCGCATTTGCTCGAACTTGTCTTTTTGGTGTTCGCTCATCCATTCTGGAGCATCTAATTCGCGCCATTCCGGTATTCCCAAACAATCAATCCGATCCAAAGACTTCTCATGCACAATTTCCTCGATGTAGTTGACTCCATCTTTGGTATATCTTAGCCATACTTCATCGTTGCTATATGGCCATTCTTCTTTGATGGATTTCCAAATCATTGTGGTGGTTCTTTTGGTTTTCTATGGTTTTTGAAAAAATCTACCATCGATTTCCAAGTCTTTGGAATCAATACAAATACTATTTGCATGAGTCCCCCATTACCACTCCGCCGGGACCGGATGGTCTTTCAAAAATAATATCTATGTCGATCATGATGCCGGGATCTGCATAAGCCACACAAGAACAGCCTAAAATAAACATTAGCAATAATTTTTTCATATTTTTCCTTATGGTTGTGGGTAAGGCATCCAGTGAGTTATCTCATCTGAATCAAAATCTTGGTAACTGCAATACGATGGGTCTTCTTCGGGCTGAACCGATTCATTCCAGCCTTTCACAACAAGATTGCCTGCTAAAAGAAGCACATCTTTCATGGCGGGGGGAACTTGATCTTTTACGCAAATCCAATCACTAGGAGGTTGGAAAGTCATGGTACAAACAATGCGTCCGCAATCTTTGCAAACGTTTTGGAGATTTCGACATCCTCGGATTTTACATGGGATCATAATTCAATTCTTGTTGGTTTATTTGAAGGTTTGTAATTAACATCCATAATACTTGCATTGATAAAATGAACGCCTTCTGCTTTATATTGGCCGTATCCTTCGTGGATGTGGCCGTATGCGTGGATTTTTGGCCGTATCTTATGAACTCTGGCCAATAAACTTTTACTGCCGACGCTTTGGAAGTTATGAGTATGCATTGCTTCGTCTAAAATACCGTATGGAGGCGAATGAGTGATCAAAATGTCGGTATCATCAGGGATTAAATCCCATTTTTCTGCTAATTTTTTGTCGGTTTTAAGAGTCCATGCGGTACATCTGGGATTGATTCCTTCGAACCAAGCAGTCCAGGGAGAGCCCCATATTTTCAAGCCGTCGAATTCGGTGCCAGTGTCCTTTAACCATGTTGCTCCAAGCCAATCGTGATTGAAATAGAACCTTCCATCTTCAATGGACATGTCATGGTTGCCCCCGATCATGACTTTTTTGGTATATTTTTGATCCCTTAACCACTCTCTAAAGGCAAGCCATTGACCCGTGGTGTCCGCTGAAGTATAGTCTCCCGCAAGAATTAGAAGATCTCCACCATCTAATTTGGGCTTGGTACCATGCAAATCGCTTATGATGTCAATGATCATGGTTTTCTATCCATTTAAAATATTCTTCACGGCCTTGTTCGGTTGGAAGGAATTCAGAAGTACTGAATATTCCGATATTGTAGCGAACACATTCTCTATGCATTTTGATAAAACCAAGGTCCAAAAGCGTTGAGGTGAATCTTTCTGGCAGATCATAATATTCACCGCCGTCAACGGACTCTATTAACTTGCCCAATCTTTTCATGACTGATGCTATTTTGTACTTTGTCATTTCTTTGACTCAGGAATGGGCTTAAAGTCGATTTCAATGCCCTCGTGGTGTTTAAGCACACTTTCAGTCATCAATTGCATTTCAACGTCTCCCAAGTCCTTTCTGAAGAGCGTACAGCCGCAGTCTAAAAAACATAAAGAAAAAAGTACTATTCGGATAAATATATTGATCATATGCCTACTGGGTTGGGTATTGCGGGGTTACTCCTGGGGGTGTTGGGATTCGCGGCGCGGGGCCATTGGTCCCGGGCGTTTGCGAAATATCGCTCATCGGCGATCTTGGGACCGGCGATGGCGGTCGGGGTGTTGAAACCATTCCTTGGGGCATATTATTTCCTGGTTAAAATGTCAGGGTGGAAGGACTCGAACCACCGACCTTCGCTGTGTAAAAGCGACGCTCGACCGCTGAGCTATGAGCCATCTCTTATCTCTGGAGCAAAACCGCCATAACATCCATTATGACTGTTGTGCATGACTAATTTAAAACTTCCGGTAGTGGTATCTATTCTTAAAAAAACGATATCGTGTTCATAGTCATTTTCGCCAGGTTCGCAACTATCATCTAGAAGTTCAGCGCCCAACAAACGAGAGCCACGATGTTCATTCAGATCGTCATCACAAGTCATCCATCGATGTTCGCAACATGATTGGCGACCATCATAAATGGTACAACTTGGACCAGCATCAAAGTGGAACGTACAACCGTCTTCTTCGGATACCATTATAAAAGAAATATCTAGGTCTTTAAATTCATGAAACTTGTTTAAAAAATTTTTTCGAAGTTGTACCATTACCAGTCCTTTAAATATTTTATTGCAGATTCTAAAATACTAATGTCATCGCAACATAAACCTAAGATAAAGTTACAATTACTACAAAGCAATCCCCTATTTCGACCGCTCTTATGACAATGATCGACTGATAGACGCTTATCGGGCTTTTTTTTACATATTTTACAGCATCCCTTCTGTGATTCTACCATTTCTAGATAAGTCTCAAGATTTATTTTATAACTTAAATTTAAACAAACTTTAGCATGTTTAAATTGACGCAATGTTTTAGCAGATGGAAATAAGTGTTTGTATTTAGAAAAAAGAAGACATAACTTGTGATGTCGCGGAAGATTGGGACATGTCATAGGCTCATTGCAATTAGGACAGATTATTTTCTTTTTAAAACCAACTGGATGAATTCCCTTCAAGGTTGCGCTGATCTTTTTCTTAGTTTCATCTGTATGCGGTCCTTTAAATCCTAGTCTTGCCATAGTTTTTAATCCTTAATCTTTGTAAGGATCATAAATGTTACCAGGACTCATTGCAACCCCAATCGGATTCAGAGTATGCAAAATTTCTATGGTTTCTTTGTGGGCTTCGAGAACATCTTTGATACGTTTATAAGCCTGAGGAGCCTCATCCACATCCGCTCCTCGGAGTTCGACTCCCTTGGCTTTAATCCAATCCTGCATCGAGTCTCGGCTAATAAGTCCTGGCTTGGTGATATTGCCTCTTTTGTCTCGCTTTCCCTTTGCTGCAGTTCTTCCCATTGCACGTCCTGCACCGTGAATGGTGCTATATAAGGCATGTTTTGATGCTTGTGATTCAACTCCTCGGAGTATGACTGATATATCTCCCATAGATCCTCCAACAAAGCCTTTTTGACCAGGAAAGGCAGGAGTCGATCCTTTTCGGACGACCCACATATCTCTATCAAAATGGCGCTCGCGCCAAGCAAAGTTGTGGTGATTATGTACTTCCTGGATGATGTTACCTCTAAGAATCTGCGCAACTCGTTGACATACCCAATCTCGCCCTGCGTAAGCATATCGCCCAGCAAGCTCCATACATCTAATATATTGCTCTCCAAGTTCAGACTTTTCGCTAAAAATAACTGGGTCTGCATGTACTCCATCTACTCCCCCTCCCTTTTTAACGAAATGCGTTGCAATAGAATGACCGAGGCCGCGACTACCAAAGTGGACTCCCACCCATATTCTAGATGCTTCGTCAACAAACACATCAACATAATGATTACCAGACCCAACAGTTCCAAGTTGATCTCTAGCCTTGTCCTTGATCCCGGAAAGCAAAGGGATACTTTCCCAAATGGGGTCATCAAAAATCTCATGATCCACTTTTTCATTGTTCACTCTGCCCACACCAAAGCTTATGTGCTTTTGGATCTCGTTCATGTTTCGATATATGTTTTTCTTAACTTCTAAAGGGTCACAATCCAAACGGACAACCTTATTCCCGCATGCAATGTCATATCCCACACCATTGACGCAAATAGAGCCTTCCAAAGCCAATACCCCACCAACAGGAACAGAATACCCTAAATGATTGTCTGCGCAAAGTACACCATATGACGCATCGCTTTTTCCCATTGCGGCCTGCATTTGCTTTAAGACTTCGTCTTCAACGATACCAAAAGTTTTAATCATTATGACCTTAAAGGGTTGTTTGGCAATCCATTCAGTCTAGGCGCTTGGTATGGACAATACATATTAAAAGGCCCATAGTAAGGGGGCAAGCTAACGGCAACCATCCCCCGGCCTCCGGCCCCGCCAACCGCGCCCTGGGTGGCACTTGATGGGTACGGCCAAGGGAATGGTCTTGGGCGTGGGGGTGCTTGAACGGCGACACGTCCCTGTCCCGCAAAAGGCGAGCCGTTACCGCCCGCACTAGTTATCTGACTTGGGGGATTGATCCGATTAGGTAAAGGCATCCTTTTTCTCCATTTTCAATTCAACAGTCACGTCAGTGATTCTTTGGAAGCCATTGACTCGATAGACATACCATCCAGCCTGGATGTATTGAGAAATAAGACCGGCGTCACTTATCCAACGACTAATGCACAGTCCGGGATCTCCGCCCGTCATTCTATCGCCATCTTGAGGCTGTAAAGCCAAAAACACTTCTTTCATAGTAAATTCCATTGTATCATTTTTCATGAGTTGTAACATCCATTAATAAGATCTTTGCTGATCTTTTCTAGATCGGCGTTCTGCTTGAAGTATTCCAGCAAAAGACCGCTTACGACATCGCTGGCATTCCATTTGGCACCGGACAAACGAACGCAATTCTGGAGCAATTGCAGAATTTTCTCCCCGTCTTCTTTATAAAGACCGCCATAAGCTTTGAATTGCTTGCGTTTTTTATTGCTGCGAGAATTTTTTTTTGATTTATCAGCCACAAGACGATACCGGACTCCATCAGAACCGGTTACATACACTTCTTTTGATTCAATTACCATGTTTGGATTCCTTTTAGACGGTTAGCCTCTAGAATGGGTAAGTTGGCTTCTGTTGGGACATATATCACTTGATTAGACGATTCCGCAAGATTGTGTATCCACAAATATCTTAAATACCCTTCGTTCTCACGCAGCGAGTCTCCAATGATGCGATTGGCTTCGGCCACACCGTGAGCACGAATCACTTCAGCCTCTGCCATGTGCTTGGAGCTTTCCATTTTTGCTTTCGCTTCAAGGGTTTTAATTGATCGGTTAGACTCGGCTCGGGCAAGTTCGGCTTCTCCATGTTTCCCTTGAGCCCATACATCGTAGCAACGCCCCAATGCACATGTTCCCCATATGATGATGGTGATTGCCATAAGACCGCCAACGCCAGCAATAACCATAGAAACAGGATTAAAAAGAAAATCTTCATCATATTTTTTGCTCATTTAATTAGACCCCTTGCTACTGCCCCAACAATTAATGTGCCGGGAATTAAAATTGTATATACCCATGCAATGATCTTGCACGGAGTAGCAATACCAATAAAAAATTCTTCCATTAGTCCTTCTCCTTGGTTGGTTTCGGTTCTTCTTTCTTCTTTTTTGGTTCTTTACTTTCTTTAAATGATTTAACAAGATCTGTTAATTTCTTTTTTGTTTCATCTTGTTCTATTTTCAAATTAATAATTTGAGTTCTTAAATCACAAACGGTTTTAAGAGTGCAAGTATGGTTTGTCAACACTTCGGCAATTTGTTCAGCATTAGACGTAACCACTTGGTCTAATTCGGCGATTTTTTCTCCAAACTTTGAGTACCATATAATCTGATCAGCATCACCACGGACCATTTCTTGGGTGATTAATGATGCCGCCTTTAGGTCTTCATTTTCACAATGACTTGTAATAATCAGCTTTCTCATTTTAACACCGACGAAAAGGCCAAGATTTCTTTGCTTTCTAGCGAAACGTATTCAATGCCATCATATTCCATTAAAAGACCGCTATATTTGCGGGCCCAGACATATGATCCAGGTTTCATAAATCCGCCATCTTGGGATTCAATGATGGGCAAATCACCCCCAATCGAGACAATTTGACCAATTTGGTATTCTTTTTTCTCATCGGGTATGATTACCAGGCTTTTTTTCTTCTCGGTTTCAACAATGCGTACCAAAATACGCCCAGCGAATGATTGAATCATGTTTCGTCCTTGTCTTTTGTAAACTTTTGCTTCATAAAATCTAAAAAGTCGGGGCCATCTTCGAACTTTTCGCTTTGGATCTCGTTAATAATCTCCATTACCACAAGCATGGTTCGGGCGCGATCAGCGGGTTCCATAATCGAATAACAGCTGACAAAAGTGGATATAGCTAATGTCATTGCAACAGACGGGTCTTGGTCATGAAGATCTTCAAAAAGATCAACGAACTTTTGCCCGGCTATTTTTGCAGATTCAATCATGTCACCTCGGAATATCGTCTAAACCGACAGATTTGACCAGAATTTATGGGTAATCGATTGAACGAAAACATTCTAAAAATGTCTTTTGGGATTGGCATAGATAACATCTTCGGATTAAAGATGTAAATACGCCATTTATCATAATAAACACTATTAATAGCGCCAGATTTATAACGTTTCTTATACTTTCTGGGACAATTCGAATAATCTTTAATGTAATACGTCAGATAATGCGTAAAGGCTTTCTTGCGGGTTCTTTTGACGCCGTCCCACTTATAAAAACCGGGCGCGGTGATTGTAGTGGCGTTTATGGCTGTCATCTCAGTCATCGGGTGTCTCGGGCCAATATTGCAAGGCTTCTTGACGTGTTATCCACTGTTTTGGATGAAGAAAATCATCGATTGGATCGTCAATAGAAATTAAATGGAAATAAAGACCGTTTTCGTCGTTATTTGAAGATGGGATTGTGTTTGTTATAAAGTCTGTCGGCTTCGTCATCGGATATTCCGCTTTTGGCGCTATCTATATGAGTCTTTATTGCAAGACATGCATACCGCAAGGCATCAGCCCCATGCGAGTATTGGTCATGCACAGGCTTACTTTTGTAGATGCCATGATTAACGTCAAACTCTTTTCGATAATTTTCTATACATTTTATCAGCCGCGAGCATTTTTGTTCATCAATCCAAAAACGGTTAAACAACAGTCTGACAGCATCAACGCCGTCATCCAAACGGTATTCCATCTTGGGATCAAGACGTATAAGGTTGATACCAAGCCCCGCCGCCACGCTTTTGATGGTATTCGCATTGGCAAAATTGTGCGCTTCGATATCATGTGGTCCATAGAATTGTTCATAAATGTATGGTTTTGATTTGATAATTCCGACATAATATGCAAGCCCTTCTCCCGAGTTTTCATAGTAGTCGATAATATGGATCTCTTGCCCAATACATTGCCAAAAGATAACCGCGCACGAATCGAGAAATCCTGGATCGAACGCAACGTATACCCGTGCCGCTTTGTCCCAGGGAACGTTCCCAATACGATCTTGGGTTCTGGCTTCTCTAATCCATTTTGCATAAAAGCTTCCATCGATTGCCGATTCAAAGGACTCGTCGGGCGTGGATGGATATTCGCGCTTCATGTCGTCTTTTTGAATCTGTAGGTTTTTAAAATACCAAGCCTTTTGTGGATGTGAAAGAACAATCCCTTTGTCATGTAATTTGTTGAAATAGTCTTCCATTTCAACGGGAAGCATGATATTGTCTTTCAAGGTGTAGTCCGGACAACCAAACCAAGGGAAGAAATGGAATCTGTAATCCAGGGGCGTAAGTTGCTTGTGGGCCATTTGATGCGACTCAGCGTCTTTGCAAAAGTCATAGAAGTAGCCCTCCTTCCCTTCTGCGGTGGATTCGATAAAGACGTATTGTCGGCTACCAAGGGTATTCAAAGAGCCAGTAACAATTTCTCTCGCCTTATCGGGAAAATGTGCGCAGATTTTTCCGAACTCGGAGATGTGGAGATATTGAAGTGTGCTACCACGCATAGACGTGCCTACTCGAAGGCTAGAGTGGTTATTGAAAATCAGCTCTCGAGCCGAGTCGACTGTGGCCGTCCGAATCCCCTTAATGGAGTCCGGCAGTTGATCATAAGAGAACTTGATACGCTTGAACATATGCTCGGCGTCTTCACGGGTGTGGGCAATGATACCCGCAGCAACGTTGGGTTTGAAAAGGCACATATCCAAGAAGAACAAGCACACAAAGGTTGAGATACCCAATTGCCGGGCCTTTAAGATAATATTGCGGTGCCATATCCCGTCATACAGTTGCTTTTGGGCGTAATTGAATTTGAATATACGCTTCTGGCCTTCTTTGTCGATGATGGTATAAAGATTGTTCAACCGCCATAAGGGATTGGCCAGGTGCTTTTCAACATCACTCATCGTTCATCTCATTCAGTATAATGCTTATTACCCGAGCCACAAGGATAACCACAAGGAATACCATTAGAACAGTTGTTAAGTTTACCATTTGATATTAACCCCAACGACCAGGCCATATTCTTTTGTCAAGTTGTCAATCCCTTTTTCCAAGTCGCAAGCTCCCTGCCCTTTTTCCCTTCTGTGTCTCGATTACTCGCCGGTCTGGAGCGCTTCGCTCTTCTTACGTTCCGTCTCGATTATACCACTTCGTGATTTAGTTGTCTATCTAAATTTTTACATACCCAAATCTGTCAATGAAGATCAGAATCTTCTACAGAGTACATCGATTCGGGCCCATATAACTTTCGGCCAAGCCACAACCGCCAACCACGCACACAACAATCGCACCAATGCTTGCCTTCCCAATGCCCCAATTCTTTGTGGTATCTTTTGGTGTGTTTTAGCAGTTCTTTCTTGGTAGATTGGGTCATAAATAAGCCTCATCTTTATCAAAGATTCATGGATAGAGTCATTTGGATGGAGTAACAATTTATCACTATGGCGCTGATTCCATGCCTTCATCCGATCTAAAGAACTATCAGGGAATGGACCTGTCCCAAACGCCCACTCCTCAAAGGACTCAGTCGTCATATTCCGCGGCTTTCGTTTGTTCTTTCTCATAAGAATGAATAATAAAGTGAACGGATTCAATAAGAACTCCAATTGCTTCCTTTACTGATGCCCTTGGTTTAGTTTCAGTCTCTTCTCAATATAAGTCATTTAAAAGACCTTTGAAGTATTGTAATCTATCTAAGTCCATTTTCTTATCCATCATAGTCCAAGGGATCTTTTGCACTGTCAGCGATTCTAGCCATTATAATAGCCAACGGGTTCACTCCATCGCCCGATACCTCGGACTTCTCTTTCCATCCGCATTTATTGGCCATGACGAATTTAATGAAGTTACCATCGCCCTTGCGAGATATGGCCAATTCGACTAAACGGGCTTCTTGAATTTTAAGGGCGCGGGCGTGAGTAGCACGGAATTCTGGTGAATATCTACAGAATCTTTCGATGTGTTCATGATGTAAATCAGCCTCGTTCAAGAATGTGGTGAAGAAATAATTCTTGGGATCATCTATCCATTTCTCTAATTGCAAGCGTTTTTGTTCAATATATCCTTTTGTCCATTCGCGTGGTCTACCAATTGGTTTTTTGGGTTCTTCTATTGTCTGAATATCTTTGGATGGTTTCTTGTGGGATTTTTTGGCCTTTTTGAATTCATTCATATCGCTTTCTGTGGGCATATGGGCTTGGGTTGGTTTGATTTATGCATATCATGGGATTAAAATAATATCTACTGTTGTGATAAATGCGCCTCTAGTGTACTATACATTGCATATACAAACATGGAGTACACAATGAAAAAAATATCTGGACAAAAGACTTTAGATGCTCTTAATGAAACATACCTGGCTTTCATAAAAGCAAACGCGAACAAGCCACTCAGTCAAGAAATTATGGATTTAATTTCCATCACCGAAAAATACATGATTGAAGCTTCGTATTATCATGATAAATTCATTGAATGCTTATACATTTCATAACCACTTGGAGATTAAAATGAGAAAAATGACTGATGGTAAAACAACTTTAAAAGTTCTGGAATGGATAATTGTTCGCAAAATATTTTGGGAATATTATGTAACTGAAAAATGGGATGATACCAATTGTGCATATTGTTTGGTTTTTGGAGATTTTCAAGAGATTGGTTTGGTATCCCTGGATGAAATAAAACCATATATTTCATCACGAACAAAAGATTTAAAAAGTATTCAACCAGCGCCAGGCTGGAAATGGGTTGACTAATGAAAAAATATCAAATCGAGCTGGTAAGAACTTCTTATCTGGATATAATTGTAGAAGCCGACGATCGAGAAGAAGCCATTGAAAAAGCCTATGAACAATTGGATATTCCCGAATACGAGAAGCAATTTTGGGATTTATCCTATGTTGATATCATGGAATAAAACACCACTTTAAATGCCCTACAATCGATTATCGCGGTTGCGGGGCTGTATCGGTATGGCTAGAACGGTATATCATCTTGAACGGAGTTTAAATGTGATTTTGGTTGATATATATGGGGCGCCGGATATTCTGGGGCTGGCGATGGTGTCTTTAATTGCTCTGTCATCATTTGGGCGCGGAGAATTTGCCCCAAAAGGTCTTTAATTTGGATAAGACACTCAAGTTGTTTTTTCGCGCTGTAATTGATCCAATGCAAGTTTTCTTTTGGTTCTCGCATTTCGTATTTTTTTTCGTCTGACATTTTGTTTTCCTGGTGTGTTTTTCTTGTAATTCTTTGAATGTTGAACCAACCGCTCTCATTACCAGCGCGGTTTCTTCTGGCATAAGTACTTTTCGTTGAATTTGGTCAATTGTTCGTTGGGCTTGTTCTGCTATTGTTTGGGTAAGTGGCTCGATGATGGAGGCATGATTTTGGTTTACCAATATATCTAGATATGATGTCAATTTATCCAATTTTTCATCCATTATTCGCAATTCTTGAACAATGGCAATTTTGGTTATTTTTTCATTTACATCATTACCAGAATGACCAGAAAAAAAACTTCTTCTTAGTGGCGGGGAATTACCAGAAATTACATCTTCTGCACTTTTTGGTATCCCCGTTTCATTCACTTTTTTGGACATGTAAAGTTCTTATTGTTAAAATGTTACGTCTGATAATATCCATTATGTTGTGTCGGCCCATCTGGTTCATTTGGTTCGTTGAATGGTACATCGCTTTGTACTTCTTTGTCCGCACACCATATACATGCTATCATTGGTTGATGCATGTACTGCATGGTTGGCCCTCCACACTTGACACACCTGGAGTAATATGTACCATTTGGAAATATCTTCATGGCTTCGCCCTGCTGAAACATAAATGGTATATCGAATCATCTTCAGCGTTAATGTACACATCATCGAATTGCCAACACATATCCGCTTCGTCTTGCGCCGAGTCCATGATTTCTTTGACTCCTTGCAAATTTAATAAAGTACCTTCAAATTCGTCAAACACGCAATAATCAAACAGATCCAATTTGATCGTTTGGCGTTCCGATTGGCTGATCACTATTTTCGGGGTTTGGGCTGATTTTTTGGGCTGATTCATTGGTTTGGGTTGGTTGGGCTTCTTCATTGACTTCCTCGCGTATTATGGCTTTACACATTCTAAGATTAATGAAAGCATCCTTTCCAACAGCAGGTACAGGCAGCCAGTCCAAAGAAGAGTCCATACTGTCTGAAATACGCTTGTCTTCGCTTTCATTACGAACCTCGACGGCTAAAGAATCTTTTTCTAATCCAAATGCAAATGTCCATCGTATAAACATATTTTACTCCTGTGGGTTATTTCTTTTTTTTGATGGGGGGTTTTTTGGAATCGGCTTTTTTACCCCTGTCCGCTTCGCTATAAGCAATCGCAACGGCTTGTTTTTGGGGCTTTCCGGCATGCATTTCGGCTTTAACATTGTCTGAGAATCCGGCTTTTGTTCTGGCGGCTGCGCCTTTTTTAAGTGGCATACTTCGTCCTTTTGTTTGTGAATGTAAACATTAATGTAATTGATACCGTCTGACTCATAAAGAAAATCACTTATTAATGATCCAAGTGTTTCTAATTGTTCTAGATCGGTATCTGATAAAATAACTTCAAAGAAATATTCTTGATCGACTTTTTCGTAAATTACTCGCAAGCGGTACCGCCTACTTGTTGAAGATCGTCGATGGGGATAATTTTGATAATGGTTCGCGGGCGATCGCTATATCGCTTTCGGATTATGCAATCTGTAACTTGGGCGTCATCGCCATAAGCAATGCCTTTCAGGGCGTTCGTTACAAGATATGCCAAATTGTCAAAGTCTGGCTTTTTGGTTGGCAATATCACGCCGTTTAACATTTGGATCTTGGCTTTTGCTGTAGATGATTTGGGAATGGGCAAATAGAACGTAAGGTGCATTTCTACTGGCCCCAGAAGCGGTTCTTGCGGGGCATATGGCCTGATTTGCCATTGAAGTTGATGAATGTCGTTCGTGGAGGGATTGTATATGTGTCCGCTTCTCTTGTTGAAGCGGACCTGCTGTTGGGGGATTGGGATTCCGATTACTTCAAAAATAAACATTTTTCACTGTTATTTATCATTACTTCGATAAGTAACACCGACAGAATATTTTTGGTATGGAAATTATTTTTTTGGGTTTTCTCTTATCGATTCGGTTAATTCTTTCATCGTATTGACAGCGCGGAAACCTGGCCCTTTAGGGCCGGGAGGAAGCGCTGCTCCCTGTTAAGTGTTAAAAGTAGGGGAGTTTCCTCCCCCATTGCGGTCACCCGCACTCCGGTTTCCCGGGTAATGGATTTGGATTGACGTTTCCAAATCCGCCTCCTCGACAAAGTTATGGAGAGGTTTTGTGTAAACAGCACTGACTTAACCCTTACATCTGTTTAACCATTTACCTCAGTGTCTGGGACTGGAGAAGCATCCCAGAGTGACTATATATTCTCTCCTAACGTAGACTTATCAACGCCTTATCAGGGCTCCAAGTCTTAGTCTGGTCAACTAGGCATGTCTTGCAACAAGCCTCTCCCTTTAGGGAGGGGTGATTGACTTGGCTAATCCTTGCTGGAGACGGGCTAATTCGTCATGATATATGCGAACGAATTCTTCTTTGGCAATTATCCATGAACTGGCTTTTTTAGACGCTTTTATGTAGCCCATGCGGATTTGGTAATACAATCTGTGTGCTGGGTATGGGATGCCCAGCATTGTGCTTAAAGCCTTGGAGGCGTGCAATACACTCCAGCGATTGCGCTCGATATCGAATAACTTTTCGCCTTCAAAGGTGCGCTTGTCGCGGTTGTATTTTGATTTTCGATATTCATCAATGTCGCTTTTCCGGATACACCATTGCTCCATCCATCGGTTCCGTTTATTCAGAACCATTCGTTTCTCGGCTTTCAATTCGCCCTTTTTAATGGCAACAAATAGCGCTTGGCCTGTTGTTCGGGCATATTTCCCGGCCTGGCGGACGGATGTGAATAATTCATTTTCGGCGGTCATCTTTGTCCCTTTGTTCAAGAACGGTTACCCGGCCCCCGGTTTCGATTTCGATGCGCTCGGCTGTCTTTTGGTACGGCTTCCGGCGTCCTGATAAATAATGCCATATACATGATGTCGTGATCCCACATTTATAAGCCAGTCCTTCTATGCTGTCGAACCGCTTATCAAAATAATCTTTCAGATGCATTATATTCCAACTGTTGTTTATACTATGGGCGAATGATAACAACACTTGTCTTAAAAATCAACCGGAGTCTGTAAACATGCTAGAATTTAATGGGAAAATGTACGCCCGAGTCTCAGAAGTTCTGGGGCAATTCCTTGATTTCTCCGCCATTCCGCCAGAAGTCCTTAAAAGCAAAGCGGCGCTCGGCACGCGAATCCATAATGCTATCCAGCAAGACATCCAAGGGGATTTCCCAGTGGTTAGCCTGCAAGAGCATGGATACTTCCAAAGCTTCGAAAGATGGAGATCCGCACTCAAGCCAGTCTTTTTGATTACAGAAAAACGGATGTACTGTCACCAAAAAATGCTTACAGGGTGCATCGACGCATTGATTAAATTGGAAGGCCATGATCAGCATATCTTGGTCGATTGGAAGACATCCGTGTCCGAATCTCCCACCACTTGGCCCATGCAAGCCATGTTGTATTGGTATCTGTTGGAACAGACTGGAATCATCGTCTCCCAGAACGCTTTGTTCGTTAAATTGGATCGTAATGGCGGTTTCCCCAAAGTATATCAATACAAATTGGACAGTAAATTCTTGAAAAATTGTTTGCAAGAAGTAGATGCCTATTGGGAAAAGAACAAAAATGTTGCGTTAAATTCCTCACAAACTGTATAGTACAGTATATAAATAAAAGGAGTGCAACATGAAAGACTGGTTTGAGAAACATTCCGATGTAGTCATTATTTTGACTGCAATCATAAGCTCGATGCTTTGGATGAATGGGAAATTCAATCAGATTGAAAAAGACATAGCAATCATTAAGACTGTCTTGGTGATGAAAGAAATTTTGCCAAAAGAATTGGCGATGACCGATTAAACAAAAAAAACCCTCGGCGTGCAACCGAGGGCCAAACCTGAAACTGGAGAGCTTCTGTATGATATGCGCTAACGACATCAAAATAAATGATTTGGAAAATTATGTAAAGTCTGTGTTTGATTTACAAGCGAAATTGATAGACAAAGACTGCAAAATTGCTATGCTGGAATTTGAATTGGCCATTGAGAAACACATGAGAAAAGTGCTTTCTTCATATGTAAAGTAACCATTACAATTTCTGGACATAAAATGTTAGATATACACCTTGAACCCGATGATCTGATTCGATATGCGCAGATTTTTTCGGAATACTTCGACGACATTGAAAAAGAACCGTCTGACGAAGAAATAGAAATAGCCCTGCACAATTATGAATGCAGTGTTTATAACGAACTAGACAAAAGAATATGGAGTTACTAATGAGCGCGCAAACGATACCAATCGAAATAGATGAATATCTATTAGAAAACAAGATAAGTGTTAAAGAAAAGCTTTATATGATTGTGGCCGATGCCATAAATCTTGAAGTGACCACCGATGAAGGCTTCAAAAGAATGACCAGCATGTATTCGGAATCCAAAGACTGGGAAAAGCGCATTGAATATTTGCGCAAAGAAGCCAATCGCCCCGATCAAAACAGAATCTCGGGAAGAAACGACAAAGCGCAAGAGATCTTGGGCCCATTAAAGCAAATCCAAACCATCGCAAAGCAAAAGTGCGAGAAATACCAATCGCTTTTGGAACAAAAACAAGCCGAAGAAGAGCAAAGAATGGTTGATGCTGCGGATGTTCTGGGCTTGGATGACGTTCCAATGGTTGCGCCTTTGGACAAATCTATCCGCGGAGATGGGGCGCTAATGTATACCCGAACGGTAATAAAATTTCGGACGGTTGATCTTTCCAAAGTGCCCATAAAGTATCTGCAAGTGAATGAAGATTTGGTCAAACAAGACATCGGTCTAGGTGTATCTGAGATCGCCGGGCTAGAAATCTATCAAGAAAAAGTAACCCAATTAAAAACCAGATAAACAAAAAAGAACAACAATGACGACAATAACAAAATATGAAGAACAACAACAAGATCTTGCCATCTTGCATACGATGGCAGATATCGCTTTGAAGTCTGGAAAATACAAAGACTTCGATCACGCCACAATTATGAATGTCTTTTTCACCGCACGAGCCCTGGGAGTCGACCCAATACTTGCCTTGAACAGCGGATTCAATATTATTAATGGAAAAATTAATATGGGAGCGCATTTCATGGTTTCTTTGGCTAGACGCGCGGGCCACAGTCTTAAAGTGATCGAGCTGACAAAAGAAAAGTGCATAATGCTGGGGAAAAGAAAAGATAACGATGACAGCATAAAATATGAATACACCTATGACGAAGCGTGTGATGCGGGGCTTGGGACTAAAACCAATTGGAAAACAAATCGCAAGTCAATGCTTTATTGTGCGTGCGCCAGGCATTTATTTCGGATGCTTTTTTGCGATATCGCGATTCCTTATGATGCAGATGAAATGAATGTAGACGGAAACGATCCACAGGGGTCTTCTGCGGTTTTTGTTGACCGTCCCGAGACAAATGTCGCTGAAATAAAAACAATCGATTGTAGCCCAAATAAATCATCTTCTGAGGCATTTTACGATCTAAGGGATCATTTGTCCGCTGATGGCATAGCAACGGATCGCCTTCAAGAGTGGATTAATCTAAGGGCTCAAATGAAAAATCAAACATCGGACGTTATCGTCGATCTTTGTTTGGATAAGAACACGCTTCCAAAATTCAAAAAAGCGTTCTTAAAGTTCTTATTCCCCGCAGAACCCGAAGTTCTTTGTGTCTAAACAATGGGCTGGGTGGCGTTTTTTGCGTCTTCAGCCCTTTTTTTGATCCACCATTCTTTTCGCTTGATTGAAGCCACACGTTTTTGTTCGTCGGTTCTGGAATATAGCGGAGATGTTTTTTTTATTTCTCTTTTCTTTTCTTGTTGCTTAATCCAATCATTTAATTCAACTTGCATTACAAGTGAATTCAAAACAACTTCGATTGTAATTAATTGCTTGTAAAGTTTGAATACATGAAAACACTGGCACAAAGCAATCAATAACATTGAAATACTGGCAAGAAGGGAAAACATTAAACACGGGCTCCGGGTTTGGGTTTAGTAATATTTGGGGGTATATATAAATTCTGGGATGTCTTCGCAAAATCGAAAAACGTCTGATAAATTTCTGCATGTTTTGGCTTTTCAGACTCGATCTTTTCTTTCAGCCACTTGGTTCTGTGCGCCCAATCCAAATAATTTATTTGCAGTCGATCCAACTTTTTTGTGATCCATTCGGCGTCTTCATCTTCTAGAAAAGACCCTTTCATGCAATATTTTATAGCCCCAAATACTTCCTGTTCGGAATCGGTAAATCTTTTGACCATCGAGTGATTTTGTAAAGCTGTCATTTGCTTGCGTTGCTGGAAAAATTCTTTAAATTTTTCTTTCAGATCGGCAATTCTTTCAAATATTTGCTCACCTAACATGTCGGGCTCCTTGGTGCGAGATAAAACGATAAGCGATTTATGTAATTCAAGGCAAGTCTTTAATAGAAATTAATTTAATTTGATGGCTGCTGGAAATGTCTCTTGTGCGTTACGGAAATTTTACATACACTGGATGAATAAAAAGAAAGAGCCCGTTGATGCGGGCTCTTTTAAATCTGGTGCCTTCAACACCGGATATCTGACTAAGAACATTCAGATATCTTACTCAAAAGGGTAATTTCTTCCAAGCATAAAAGCAAGAAGAGACGTGAGAAGTGCCGGGTCTTACAAAAAAGGACTCATATGACGCGACAACCGCCCAAGACATTTACTGTTCCGGCCCCGAATTTTACTAAATTGCCCAACGTTCTTATAGATGAATGGCTCCCCTTCTTATCCGAAGTCGAAACCAAAGTTCTTTTGGTCATCATGCGAAAAACTTTCGGATGGCACAAGACCCGTGATCGCATCAGTCTAAGCCAACTTGAAGAAATGACAGGTGCTCTTAGACAAGCTGTTTTGCGAGCAACAAAATCATTGGCCGAAAAAGGAATCATCACAAAAACAGTCGAAGGAAAAATGGGGGATCAACAGACTTTTTATGACCTTCTTGTCAATGATTCAAATAATTCTTACCAGTGTGATGAACACACGGGTACCAGTGTGATGAACACACCCCCCCCCAGTGTGATGAACACACCCACAAAAGAAACTCTTCTTAAAGAAAATTCTAAAGAAAAAAAAGAAAAGAAAGAAAAAGGGGTTCCACCCCCAACCCCCCACTCGGCTGGCGCCGATTCTTTATGTGATTTTTTTCTCTCGAAAATCAAAGAAAGAAGACCCCAGTTCATTGTAGCCAACCGTGACAAATGGGCCAAAGAGTTCGATTTGCTTTTACACAAAGACAAGCGCGACGTTATCGAAACCAAAGCCCTGATTATTTGGGCCTCTGAGCATTCATGGTGGAAGACTGCTTGCATATCCCCTTCCAAACTTAGAAAAGATTTCGACGCTATGGCACTTCAAATGCAATCCGACGAGCAAAAAGAGTTGGTTCGGACCAACCGGGCATTCGCTTTGTCGTTCAAAGAAAAATACCCCCAAGAAATGAAAGCACTGACATTCGATGCAAAATACGCCATAAATGCCTCGAAAGCAAAAGAAGTGCCATTCAATCTTCCGGTCGAGACATTCCGACAGGCTTTAATCGAAATGTTCGGGGGTGAATATGTTCCAGCCCAGTGCTAGTTGGAGAAAACCGGAAGAGCCCCAAAAAATGGGAGATCATCCGGACTATTTGCGGAATTTATCAGATTCCAAAGCATTTATCCGGAACATCCAAAAGTCTTTGATCGAAGGGCTGAATGTGGTTTTGGTTGAAAACGATCGAATCTTAGTGATCAGCTTTCGACCCCCCACATATTATCCAATGGGAATTTATGCAGCGCCGATAAGTCTTCATCAAAATAAAGCCACCGTTGAAAAGGAAAGAGAGTGGTATTTCAATTATCACTTTCAATTGGCAAGCAGATTTGCTCCAAAACAGGCTTTAATTCCATTTTAAGACCTTGTAATGGTTTAGACGACTGAAAGTACGTTTTAACAAAACAAATCGATTGTAGAGCAAATTTGATGGGTTTTTTGGGCTATCCCGTGAACACAACAATGGCAGCCGAAATGATCGCCCCGATTAACAGACAAATATCATTGTATGGGGGGGTTGCTTGAATTGAGTACATTGCTACACTCCATTTAAAATTATGATGAGAAGTAGAAACCCTGCCATCTAAGGGTAGTGGTATTAGTCAAAGTGGCATTTGTGGTTGTCATCACCGAACTGGTGCCTGTGGATGGAGTAGAAACCACGAAACCACCAGTTGTTGCAGTACTGTCTACGACAAAACTGATAGCGGTAAATCCTGTCAAAGTTATGGAGTTTGCTTGGGCAACTAATATTGTAGAAACCCCGCTTGTTGACTGGTTCACCGAGGTAATTGGCAATCCACTAAAAGTTACGTTTCCGGTTGCTGCCCCTTTGTTGGTTAAAGTGATATCAACTTGGATGTAGACAATGTTTCCAATTTGGGTATAGTACCCAATTTGCGTTCCATATGTAATTCCTGTTGTGACTCCACCAATTAAAAGAGTGGGTGTAAATGTCCCCTGCTTGTATGTATTCAGCGCTGTTCCGGCCCCAAAAGTTACCGAAGTTACGGTAGGTGTAGCGCTAAAAACTGGGACTGCTCCGGTAACGCCCGTTAAGACTTGCCCGGTTGTTCCCGCAGTAAGACCGCCTACAACACTTGTTGCCGTGGACACCAAAAGCTGGAATGCTGTGGTTGTCGTGGGGTATGTGGCTGTTGTTGCTACCCAGTTTGTACCATTAGCCCGTAAAATAGTGCCTGTACCTGTGGCGACTGATGGGTATGTGGCTGTAGAGTATGTGGGATCTGCCGAAGTATTCGCCTGAAGTACTTGACCTGTTGAGCCAACAGCTGTGGTTGTTAAAGCATTTGATGCCCCTGCTACGACAACTCCGTGCTGGGTTACGGCTGATCCAGAAATAGCTGTTCCGTTGCCTGTTAATACGCCCGTGATGGAAGTAGAAAGCGTTATGGCTGGAGTTGTTGTTGCGGTTGCTACGGTGCCGGCAAAGCCATTGGCACTGACAACAGAAACCGTGGTCACTGTACCGGATGTAGCAGGGAGAATCCATGAAGGCGGAGACCCTGTTGTAGCAGTCAAAACCTGTCCGGTGGTTCCATTCGCAAGAATCGACGGTATTCCAGTGGTTCCGGTAATCAATACGCCATTGTTTCCTGTGGCCAAGCCTGTTATGACATTGGCACTGCTAGAATAAAGAATTTGGCTTATTGTCGTGGTTGATGGATAAGTCGCTGTCGAATATGTAGGCGCAGCCGATGTATTTCCCTGGAGTACTGTTCCAGTGGCTCCAACGGCAGTTGTCGTTACGGCATTACTTGCTCCGCCAACCACTACACCATTTTGCGTTACAGTACTTCCAGAAATAGACGTTCCATTACCACTTAATACTCCTGTGGGTACTGCTTGGGAACCCAATTGTCCCGTTGAAGTGTTAATCGTAACCAGGTTAGTGCTGGAAACAGATACACCAGCCACTCCAGCTATAAAACAAGTATTTTGTTGACCATTACCTGTTCCTTGCGTGCCAATTCGAATTATATTAGACTCGCCCAGAACACCAAAGTTTGAAATCAGAATGTTCGATGATTCCGAACTTGTGTATACAAGCCCCGCCTCATATCCAAGAAAAACATTATAACTTCCGGTAAGTAAACTTACTGCTGTATTAATTCCAACAAAAGTGTTGTTCCCGCCAGTTTGAATTCTAAATCCCGAGCCGGTTCCAACAAAAGTGTTCTGACTTCCCGTAGTCAATAAACTTCCAGATTCAGTGCCGATCAAACAATTACTGCTTCCAGAAGTTAAGGTTATTCCAGCTAGCTGTCCAAAAAAACTGTTTGATGAACCTGAAGTTAAGGCTTTTCCAACTTGCAGGCCAACCCCTGTATTACCCGTTCCACCTATGGACAAATTTCCAGCGCCCGATCCAAGAAGTGTGTTTGAAGTTGAATCGGTTAAATGAAGGGTGGAAACGGTTCCGCTATTTCGAAATGAAACGGAAGACCCAGAAATTTGCGTTGAATTCCCGGCGATTATAGACACTGTAGCGCCGGAAATTGATCCAATATCGCCATCGATCGTATCGATGCTTCCCGCTATGGAGGAATTGAATGTTATGTTTGAACCGGAACCAGTAATAGTCATTCCGGTGCCATTCAAAAAATTTATATTCCCAGCTGATGGAACCACGACTACTGAGTCGGGTGTTGTGATTGTATCAAGCTCTCCGGGAGACCCCCCAATTGGAGCCCAATCTGCCACGCCCAAGGGTTTGGCCACCTGGATAAAGGCATTTTTATGAAGCGTGTCAATCCAAAGCGTCGGCACCGGGAAAGTATTAAAAGTTGTTTCTGGGGGAAACGTTCTTTTAATAAATGGAACTGCTACTTGTCCCTCGTAAGCGAGAGGGGTCGGAGGAGGGATTGAGCCTGTCATTTTTGTCCTTTTTTGGTCTAACCAGCGAAATAAAACCCAGAAAATCTAAAGAATTGCCCATTCGCAATTGTGGTATTCGTAGTGGTCATTGCCGCGTTTGCACCAGTTGCCGAGTTGTTAACAATACCTGTTAATGCAAACGAAGCTGTACCCGTGTTAAAGCACATTGTTGAGCTTCCTACCGAGGAAATTGTCATTTGAGTAATAGGGAGATTCACTGCTCCTGAATTCGTTTGGATGCATCGAACAGGCAGTCCTGTGATAGTGACTGCTCCGGTTCCAGATCCAACGGTTGTGAATGCTACATCGCCATTGATAAATACAATATTTCCTACTTGGGTATATTCCCCTAGTTGCGTGGAATACACAAAGCCAGTTGAACTTCCCCCAAATTGCACATCTGGGACCCAAGTGCCTTGAGAAAACGCCACAGAACCCATTTGCTCCGATGAAGTATCAATCGTTACCATATTCAGGTTTGGATTCGAAATAGCTACTCCAGCTATGCCAGATACAAAACATGCAGTTTTACCAAGTCCAATTCTGGTTGTATCATCTTCGCCAGGTGATCCTGGGTGTCCAATACAAATGTTATTGCTTTCTGATGAGATATAATTACCACCAGCGTTGTATCCAATTAAATTATTTTGAACCCCGCTTAAAAGCTGATATCCTGCTTGCGGGCCTAGAGCTGTATTGAAATCGCCGACTCCAGCAGTACCAACCAATAATTGCAAAGCTTGAAACCCAAATGCAGCATTCCAATCTCCTATAGAACTTAAAAGGCTATCGGACCCAACGGCAGTATTGTTAACACCTTGAACCGTTGAAGCCATAGAAGCAAAACCTATGGCAGTGTTATTGTTAGGGCTTAATGTCGTTGAAATAGATCTTAAAGCGATAACACCAAGACCTACGTTTGAAGATCCCGTAGTATTAAGCTTTCCCGCTCCTCGGCCTATTAAAGTATTTCCATTCGCATCAGTAACGTCAATCTCCAAAGTGGAACCGCTTCCAGTAAAAGAAACTGAAGATCCGCAATTTTGACCACTAATCGATCCGCGGGCTGTTACTAAAATGGTAGAACCGGTAGCAGACCCAGTATCACCATCAAGTGTGGTGATCCCACCGCCACCCCCACCTGAACCCACAATATCTAATTTATTAGTGAACGGGTTAAATTTGAAAGTCATGAAATTCCTTTGCTATTAGCTGTAGGTGTAACCGGTTCGAATACTCCACTGGAATTGGTAATCGTTCGAGGCGTGGCCACTCGCATCTTGGGGCCATGTGATTGATAAAAGATTATTTGATCCGTCATACGTTAAAAGGGCTATTTGCCAAACAGCGGCCGTAGTAGAAGACCCAGGTCTAGCAAACCCTTTGTAGGTTAGATTCGTCCCGGCATAAGCCCCCTGGAAGGCCATATCTCCGAACGAATCGGGTATTACCCTTCCCTGGGCATCGAGACGTCCCATCGGTCGGTTCTGAACGGTGGGCGTTTGGTTATATACTGGTGTCGACATGTTCTACCTTTAGTTGATGACCAAGAAGTTCAGTGTCAATGACGCAGTATTGGTCGTTGCTCCTGTGCCGTTTTGGATCGTAATAACAGATTGGCTAGCAGTGTTCACATAAGATTGGATTGTCAAAGCTGCGCCTGTTGTTCCGCCGGTCAGGCAATAGAGAATTTGCGTCGAAGAACCGGTTATAGTTGCATTGGAAAGCGTAAAGACGAAAGTTGCTCCAGCTGCGATGCTTGGAGTGGTTATCGTGATTTGGCCCGCTCTAGCTGTCAAAGTTGCTGAAGTCGTCCCTGAGATCGTACCTGGGTTAAAAACGACTCCAGTTGCTATGGTGCTGAATACCACGTTTCCAGAACTGATGGTTGCGCTTCCGGATGTTACAGTCAGCCCAGTTCCGGCTGTTAGTGTAGTTCCCGATGCCAAGGTTGTGTTTGTAGTCAACGATCCGGGTGCTGTGATTGCAGCTGGCAAAGAGAGAACGACAGAATCTCCAGTGGTGACTGCAGTTATTTGCGCCGCGGTGCCAGTCACGGAAGTGATTGCTCCGGAACTACCCCCAAGAAGAACCCATGTATCCACGCCTCCAGCCTTTGATGCCAGTCCATAAATATTAGCGGCTGCGTTATCGACGGCCATTGTACCAACCCGATCTTCGGTTAGTTTTGTTGTTGGGGCTCCAACTGTTGCAATGACGTTGGCTGGGTTAGCGACTTGACCACCGCCATAATAAGGGGTGATAGGGGTAGGAAGGACAGGCATGATTTACTCCATAATGGTACTGTAAACTTTATTTTAGAGTAACCAGTATGATATGTAAACTTTCTTTTTATGATCTATAGACGTTTTCTCTTTTTAATAAAGAGAGGAATGTCTATAATATTGGGAAAAAAGGAGCAAAAAATGATCTGGCCTTATATTTTTTCAGCGATTGTGATGTCTTGGGGTATATATTGGAGCATTCCGCATGCAAAATGAGATCCATTGGGAAAAAATTGGAATTTACTTGGCATTGTTAATTGGTTTTTTAACAGTGATTTTTTATATAGCCGATATCAAAGAACGTGTGGCTAAATTAGAAGTAAAAATTGAACACTTAGAGGATAAAAAATGATTTGCTCAGTAATAGTAATAGTACTATGCTGTATTGTTTATGGTATTTTAGATACGATTTAAGGGAATTAATTTAATTAATTTTCCAATACCCAAAAAGTTGGCTGCAAGCTTTCCAGTGGCCTTCACGACCTGTTTGATAATTTCTTGGGTCAGTTCTTCTTTGCCAGCTTTTGAAGCAACCTTGTAAAGCAGTGAAACTTCTTCTTCGCCCAATAATTCTGATAAGATTTCGTGATCTTTATCGATGATTCTTTTTAGGTCGGTCCCAGTGACTTTTTTAGCGCCAAAACCACCTTCTTTAAAAATTTCTTCGATCTTGTCTTCGGATAATTTATCAAACTGTTTGGAAAGTCCTTTATCTTTCATTTCGCGTTTAAGGCGACGGATGTCTGATCTGGATTTGAATAATTTATCCAATTGCTCGGGTGTTTTTGCGATTGGCTTTTTCAGTTCGATTGACTTGGGCTTTTCAGTCTCTCGACCTTTAATGCCTTGCTTGGAAAGATCAGACTCTTTCAATTTACGTTCCGCAAATGTCTTGCGTTCTGCATTCAATTGCTTTTGACGAAGAAAATGGTCAACGTCAGAGGTTTTTCCTTTGCCAATTTTCTCCGCCAAATTCTTGAGATCTTTTACATATTCTTTAGAATTGACCTTGGATGGATCTTTAAAGTATTTGTCCATTGCTTGATGAACAACTTCTCGGTCGATCTTATTTACAAGATCACTTCCGCGCTCGCCAATGGCCTTTTTGACGGCTCTGTATGTCGATGGATCAGAGATCGCTTTTTTGCCCAATTCTTCAGGGTTCAATATTTTTCTATTAAAATATGGGGATATCTCATCACCCATAAATCGATCAGCAAATCGTGCAAACGTTCTGTCTGCTTCTTTAACGGCTGCCGCATTCTTCCCAGCATGTTCAAGTGATTCAATAACGGCTTGATTCATCTCATGGACGATTGTTTTTATCTCGCCTTTGTACCCAGCATATGGCAGCTCGAAATTGATCTTTTGAGAAAATGAATTGGCCTGTTTCATGAGTCGGTCGGCATTCGTTTCTATTAATCCGTGGGGCTCTCCAATCATTCGGCGTAATGCTAAAGCGTCTTGATAAACCGCTTCTTCACCAGCGCTACGCTTTTCCAACTGCTCTAGACGATGTATTCGTTCTTCGTTTTGCTGGGCCAATTTTGCATACGGTGCATTATGAGTTGCGGTGACTTCTTCGGCGGATTTGTATTTTTCTTTGACCACGCCTCTTTCCGCATTGCGCTCGGCAGTGACTTCTTTGGCGATTGAACGACCACTTTGGGCTTCTGTTTCGAATGGTTCTTTGGCGATCACCCGGCCCAATTCCTGGGCTTCAGAGACGCGCCCTTGCAGAGAGGTGGCTTTGGCTGTGGTATCGGCTACTTTGGCTTCTATGCCCAATTTAGGAGGTGTTTCAACTTTATGAAGGTCTTTAATGATCTGTTCTTTCTCGCCAAAAGAGCTTTTGGTTTCTGGCAAGACTGAACCGGGTTCGAATTTCCCAGGTCCAGACCCTCCAGGTGGTGGGCCTTCTGAGCCCAAACCTTTGGAAAATACAGATTTATATGGTTCTTTGGGAGGAGTACCAGGCGGGGGAGAAGAACCCCCCGGAACGTTGGCTTTTGGTTTCGCAAGCCCCTTTAATTTTGCAACACCAGCTTCACCAATAAACGGCGCCAATACATTTGCTAAAATTCCAAATGCCTGCAATTCTTCTCGTTCTAGTTCGGGCAATTCAGAAACACCAGATTTTTGTCTAATAAAGTCGGAGAAACTTGGTAGGTTTTCTTCTTGTGGTGAACCAAATCCAGCTGGAGGTTTTACATTTCCAGTAAAGGCTTGACTTAACCCTTCAATGGCTTGCGATCCAGCCTCTGCCAATGCCTTACCAGGATTTCTTGCAACAGCACCCACAACACCGCCAGGGGCTCGTTTTGGTCGGTTAAAAAAAGAATTTGGTTTTCCTTCTTCTTTTTTTGGTCCATAAACTTCATCAAAGACATTGGAAGAAGAACCATAAACTTCATCGAAGACACTCTTAGAACTCATAACCCAATTCCTTGGCTCTTTTTTCGGCTTGATCTCTAGTTAGACCTTCTTTTTTCCATTCCGCTGCAACATCCTTGGTGACTTTAGTACCCTTTTCGACCTTTGAATCCTTTGCAGGTTCATTAAATTTCTTTCCGCCATATTTCTTGGCCAAGGCGACAATACCCTTGATTCGGCCTTTATTTTCTCGTTCGGATACTTGAGTAGTTGGCAATCTTGGCAATATAACTTTTTCATAAAGCCCTTGAGGAAGTTGCCCCTTGGTATCTAGATCTCGGAAAAAGCTGGCTGCGCTTGCAGCAAGGGTATCGAACTCATTTCTTTTTTCTAGTCCCTCTCGATTGATACCGCCAGGTTTTGCATTGAAAGACGATGTAAAAGGTATGCCGGTGCTACCGGTATACTTAATCAACTTTTCCATCTCTTCGGCCGTATCAATAACCGATTTTGCTGCTTCGTATTTTTCTAGATCTTTGGTTTCTCTTTTTTGTTCTTCTTTAGCGGCGGCTTCTTGGGTCCGAAGGTGAGAAGCAAGAAACGGTTCATGTTTCTTTCTAGCGCCTTCACTTAACTTACTCCATAAGGTCGGATAATCGACGGGTTTAACAGTCCCACTTTGCAATTGTTGTAAGATTGATTGATCGGCTTTATTTCGGTAATGCTGGCCAACACCAGCGCCAACAGCGCCAGCCACTTCTGATATGTGTGGAGAAAGCTTCTCAAGAAATGATGGGACATATGGGAGAACTTGAACCATTACTTACTCCTTTTTTTCACTGGTTGGCGATCACTCCAGCCTACTTGGCCTGGTCTTGCTTCAGTTTGAGAACCCAATTGTACAGAATCACGCCTACGAGCCCCTGAAGGACTGTTTGGCTCAGTTCTATAAGATCGGTTCCATTCATCCACAGGCTGTCTAGGAGCATAACCACCTTTAAATTGACGTTGATCTATTGCATTTGCATTTTTCTTAGCCACCGATGAATCCTGGGTTTGAAAGAAGTCCTTTGGCAGCCTCACCACCAGCGTGGGTTCCAGCCAAAAGAAATTGCTCCAGAAGAGAAGGTTGTTTTGGAGCGAGAGCAAATTGTGGCGTTTGGGCTGCTGTTTGAGATTGCGATGTTCCCAAATTTCCAATGCCTTGGGAAGCAGTCAACTGAGCCTGGGCTAACATTGATGACAGATCTGTGTTCAAGTTAGAAGCCCCAGCCGCTAGGGCTTGATTCAATGAACTTGACCCCTTAGCACCGCTTCCAAATGCATTCAAGATCGATGGTATGGTTTGCTGTTGGAAATTCTTGTTTGCTTGATCGGTGATGGCTTGACCACCCTTTCCGCCTGGAAGAAAATCTTTATACCCTTGGGATGCGGCTTGTTGGTTTTGCATCGCTGGACCCAAGATTTGTTGTAAAAAAGATTGAATTTCTGGTGTAATTACTGATTGTTGTTCGTAATTTCCGCCCCTAGATTGCCCCATATTCACCTTTTAATGATTAATTTGAATTATATTCCATCAAGACATTCTTTGATCTTTTAAACCCATGTTTGGAAAAGAACTTCTCATTTGTAGTCACCCAATAGACCCTTGGAGCTTTGGTTTTTTCTTTAAGAACATGAAGAAAATCTATGGCCATTTTTATGGCCGTTCCTTTTCCCCAATGGTCTTTAGAGATCGAGAACGTGTTAACAAATAGGGTATTGTCCAAAATATTAAGTTCTGCCCAAAGATACCCATGAATTTTTTTATTTTCATCGATCAATACATACAAAAAGTTGCCTGGATTATCCATTTGGCTTTCTTGATGGGCGATGAATTGTTTGGCGGTAAACGTTCTTCCCTTGACGGCTTCGACTAATTCCAATGGGATAAGACTTGGAATTTTCAATGGGACGAACTCCAACTTGGGAATTGTTGCTTCTTTTTCTGTGTTTTCTGTCGCTGATGTGCTCATTAAGTGGCTCCTTGCGTTCCAAGAATTCGGATATTAAAATTGCCCGTAACTCCTGCTCGGTTGTGAGCAATTTGGAGGTTAGTGGCTGTTGACGTAACTGTTAATGCATTCCCAGCCCAAGCGCCTGTTCCAACTTGTGAGCCCAATACAGCAATTGATCCCGTAGCCGCTGCATCTGATTTGCATAAAGAAACAGTGATGGTAGGTAGGGTAGAAAGTGTGCCACTGATGCATACGATATAAGCACCAAAGTTTGGCAAGTTCGGTATATTTGTCGCAATTGAAGTAATGGGTGCTTGAAAATAGATGTTGTCCTTGTTGTTTACGGTCAGGGCTATATCTTCATACAGTCGGTTCAGATACGGAATGAACAAGAAGTCGTTTTCTGGGACGATCGTATTCGGTGGTAATGTGGGCTGGGTGATAATTGGATATGTCATTAGAAGGGCGTCAACCTTCCAGCTGGGCGTGCCCAAATGATGAATCCGACGAACTGCAAGTTAGAATTCTGATCGGGGTCAATTTCCATCTGAATAAATTCGCCGATGAGATTCACATAAATTCTTTTGAAAGCGTATCCAGATCCAACTGGTCCATCTAAAGTTAAAGTCCGAGTAACGGCCGGATCGGTATCTGTTGTATTGTCTACGTAGAAGTCTAAAGTTACACTTATTGCTGAAGAAATAATTCGATAATAAATATCGATATAACAAAACTGGGTTTTTTGCCCCAATTTTAGAATTGGGTTCCATCTAGTGGTAACAATGTCTACATCTATGGGTGTGCCATTATCATTTATTCCGGTATCCATTCGATATACGTGACCCGTCGTATCTCCCGCTAGCAATAGGGGAGCTCCTTTTTGTCCTCCGAATGCGTTCCAGGGTTGTTGGAAGTTTTCCCATTCATTCTGCGGCGATAAATTAAGAGAAGCCCAAGTAAGCCCTGTTTGATCATAAAAAAGACCAAGACAAGTGAGTGGTATGCTCCACGTATAAGTGGCCCAGCTATTTTCCAGAAAATTGTAAACAAGCGCACTATCAGAACCAGGGGCAATATTACCCACAAGAGGAAAGACGTTTTCGGGATCATTGGATACATAAAGAGTCCATGCTTGGTTTAAATTGTCGTAGCGCTGGGAAAATGATTGGGCATAATATTGTTCGCTAAAGTTTGTTTCGTAGTAATCGATTATTGGAATGTCGTATCTCTGGACATTCACTCCATCGCATGCAATTAATCCCGTATTGCCAATCGAAGTACACCGTTCATCATAGTTCACGGCTGCGTACGGAGCATTGGTAGATTTGCTATTATTTACTTTATCCCATCGGAAGGGATCAGATTGATTGCCAGTGAAGCGGAAGATCCATGTACTATTGGTGAAGAAGACCACTAAAACATCTCGAATGAATTCGGTCGATTGGATTATATCGCCAGTCGGCGCTGCTAAGAATCCACCATTTCCAGCTATATCTACTCGCCAATTTGTGTCTCCCATGCCTTGTGCTGGATTTTGTTGCTTACTCCAATAAATAGATTGGTTTTGTACACCATCTATGCTTAAAGTCGGCCGTATTACCAATAATCTCTGTTTATAGACTTGAATATCTAAAGCGGTAGTGATGGTTTCCCCAGCGCCATCAATCACAGGAACCAAGGCAGCATAAGTTGTCCCATCGAAAGTTCCGATGTTGTCTTTATTATTGACGAAGTAAAGGAAAGAAGAGGCCCCGGAAGACGCTTGCCAATTGGTCCAGTTAAAGAACTGGGTGATGTTTCCAGTGAATGTTGGAGGGGAAACAACTATATTATAATTCCCAGTCCCTGGATCATATAGAAAAAGGGTTCTGGTCGTAGCAATTACTAGTGATATGGCCCCGGTTGATTCATTGATATATCGCATTATCCCCATGATGGGATCTCCAATACCGCTGAAAAGTATACCCACCGCAATACCGCCGGAAGTATAAGCAGTAAATCCAGTGCTATTGATGTTCACGGTAAAAGTTGTTGGGGTAGAAGCAGTAACCGTGCCGGTCAAACCGTTAATTTCCACCATTCCGGCTACATTGTAAAATGTCATAGTAGTGACGCCATAGTCGTCGGCGTCGAATGCGTTTGATGCTGTAACAACTGCACTTGCTGCTTTAGAAATCCCTGTAATGACAAGGGCTATTGGCACATCGTTGCCATATTGGATATATCCAGCTCGCTTATTGACAGTACCACGATAGATATAAGCATTCTTTAAAGGCTGAAAAGCATCGGCTGGGCGTATCCATGGTTGCAAATAAGTATTTATACCAGTCTTGAACTCGGAAATCAGAAAAGGCTCGAGATCGCTTGCCATTAGGTGCCTATCGCAAAATAACGAGCGGCATTTCCTGAATTACAATAGGCTGTAAATCCCGTAGTTGATTCATTTTCTGTCGAGACACCCACTCCATTAACATTGTGAGCTGTGACAGTAAGCGATTGAAGGGCCGCAAATGGAATTGCAAAAGTTGCCGTACCTGTAAAAGGAGCAGATCCGGTTACGATGGAAAGAAGTCCCCAACTTAATTTGATTCCCCATGGAGTCTGAACGCTGTAATTGACAAAACCAGAACCGCTTGTAGATACTATTGGAAGGTTAGTCAATTGAAAGTTTGTTGTTCCCAATCTATAGTTAAGGGCTGAATTAGTTGTATTAGGATATAAAGACGAAATCCAACTAATAATTAGTGGATCGGCAATATTCTGAAAAAAATCTATTCGATTATGAAGACCGCCATTCGAAGCATCAGTCATAGTGACATGATTTCGGGAAAATCCAATACCTGATTGGGTTGTTCCACTGTCGATCGCTTGAAAGTTTGCCAATAATGCAGGCTGGCTATTAGATATTAGATCGGTTGGTTGAGGTATGTTTCTATTATAAGCCATATTAAAACCGTGGTACGCCTTGTTCTGGGGTGTATTGTTGGATTGTTCTAGACAACGCAACGTTTTCGAATTTCTTTAAGATCGGATAATAGCGGTCATAATTCTCGACGTCTCCACGGTCTGCGAAGACTTCCAAAGCCGCTCCATATGCATATAATGGTCCCCATTCCGGTTGGGCAGGTATGTCAGTGTCATTGACTAATTGGATTGGTAAAACAAATCCTTGCATCCGAATAGCATATACTTGGTCTGGCACAGGCATAAGTTGGAACTGGTTCTGAAAAAATAAGACGCCCTGGGGACGGTTACCGGTATAAGCGATGTACTTTGAGTAGACCGTTAAAGTACTAGCAGGAGCACTATCAAAGGTGACTGAAAAAGCCCCTGTCGCATAATTCAAAGTGCCAGACCCATCTCCAGCAAGAACACCAAGGCCGACCACATTGTATGTAGATTGGATAAGAAGGCTATTTGCGACCTCTGAGTTGAAAGATAAAGTCCAAGCCCCAGTAGTATAGTCTATAGTACCTGTGCCGCCTTGTGAGCCCGTTAAAGTACCATCTCCATTGTCTGCAAAAGATTCTGGACTAGCGGCGCCGATCCCGCCAATTGCTGTGAATGTTCCCATTTCGACTGGGATCGCGCCAAGAACTCCCGAATATGATGTGCCGCCATTACCCGTTGCAATTGTGACTCCAATCACTTGTGGTAGTCCTGTGTCTTGGACCACTTGGAAGCCATCAGTAATGAAAAATGTCCCAATTATGATCGGGAAGCCCTGAGTGTTGCCTGCGAATTGATTTTGGACTCCATCTCCGGCTGCAATGGCATCAACGTTGTATTGTTGTGGCCAGTCTTGATAGAAAATGTCTGGATCTTCGTAAAAGATCAGCGGAAATCCATCGGCATAAGCTCCGGGTCCGTCTGTTAAATATGAACCTGGGAACTGGTATGTGTTAACCCCAGGTGTGGTTTTGAAGTCCAAAAAGTTGTTTTGGATTTGCATCTTAAGTTCATGTGGCAACTGATACGTACCATAATTGTTGATATAGGCGTTCGCCGAATCATCAGACAATTGATCTTGGCTGGGCATTCCAACGACATTCCGAAGTTTGGTTCGGATGTTTGCTCGATTCCAACCCGAAGTAGTAAAAGTTGACATGTCTTTCCTTGGTTAGGCTGCTGCGCTTCCATTTCTGGGCACGTTTCTGCATTGGAATAGAAACTTGCGGCTGACGATATACATCTCTGGGTGGCCATCTAAACCTTTGCGGTATCCATATACGGGTTCGCTACGGCCTTCAAGGTGTTCTATGATCTCGATTGGCAACTTGTAGTTCTGCCCATGGAGCAATTTGTACAGCTTTAAAGGATGTGTCTTGCTGGAGTAATGGAAATCCAATGGGTATCCTGGATCGCGCCCATTCAAAAAGGTGATATCCCTGTATTCTGGAACATATTTTGCTACGACGATTTTATCGACTTTGGAGTGATCAATCTTTGGGAGCCCTTCTGGATTCTCTTGAAGGATGTTTTCAGCAATCACTTCTGATTTTGCATCGTCTAATTTTCGCACTCTGCGTGGTCTTGCCATGTTAAATTTCCTTTTATAAAATGTTTTGCCAAGGTGTATTGAAGTACTGAGCCCCTTGTTTTTCGACTGGCGGTTGGCCGGTATCGATACAAATCACTCCGCCGCTACGGTAAATTGGGAAGTTAGTTGTATCGACAGCAATTTGAAATTGCGTCGAACTTAGTACCTTAGTGATCAGACATGTAATGCCGTTGATGGGAAGCATTCCTACGACTTGCTTGAAGGTAATTTGGGTAATCAACTGGTCTTCAGCAGTGAATGGATACGCAGCACAAGTAACGGTAGCCTGAGATGCATTGGTGATTCCGGTTATTGGAAAAACTGTTTCCAAGAACTCGTTGGGAGACGGATAAGTAACTGATGGTGGGATATTCCGCAGGCCCATTTTTCACCCTTAATTAAAGGGGGCTCGGCTTTTTAGACCGGCCCCAAAACATTACGCACTTGTAAATGGTGCATCTAACAACGCAAGGTAATCCCATACATCGCTAGTGTTGACCATTAAAGTGGTCCCCAATGTCAAGCCAATGATGCCTTGGTTATACAAAGCTGCATTTAGTACCTGAGGTGTCGTCGCCTGACTTGGAGGGAATCCAGGGGCGCGTGTTGCGCTTGGTACTCCGCCTTGTAATGCGAATGGGTAGTTTCCTGTTACGACGTTTGCAATTGGTGTTCCACTGGCTACAAATGTAGTGAAATTTGTAGTGTTAATATTTACAGTGAAACTTGTCGTGCTAGTTACGGACTGGATCACACCACTTAAAGTGTTGATCTGAGTCATACCAACAACGCCATGAAAACTGACAGTTGTCACGCCAATATCTGCTGCTGTAAAAGCATGCGTAGCAGTAATACTTGCGTTTGCTGCTTTGCTGATACCTGTGATTGCCAAATTTGTAACAGCATAGATGCTGCTATCTGGTGTGACCAAAGGCGTAATACCATTGCTAGAGATGTAGCTTAGAACGCCACTACCTGTGGTGTACGTAGTGATGTATGCAGAAGCATTCACCATGTCATCCCACCACTCTACGTTTGTTACACCTGTAACTGTTCCAGATGTTTGAATGGTTTTGTTGACCATTCTGAAGTAACTAGGAATGAAGCCTAGCGCCAAGTTCTGGGCCGCTCCACCTGTCAGTACTGTTAGAGTACCTTTTCTTACTATTGCCATTGTGTGCTCCTTATGATGATGCCAGTGTTGATGTGATTCTGGTGATCCAGTTATCATTGAGCAGACGAGTTGCAAATGGGTACTTGTAGCCGACTGTTCCACGTTGATTAAGTGGATCCGCTGTACCAGATGCGCCAAGTGGTTTTACAATGAATTCGGCTTCTTTTGCTCCAAGTCGAATCACACCGTAAGCCTCTTGCCCAAGCATAAATGAACTGTAGACGTTTGGTGATGCACCGTTACTGTATCCGTTGGTATTTAAGAGCCATCGGCAGTTACGAGTTGCACCCCATTCTGCTTCAAGTGCATTCATTGGGTTTGGATAGTTGGCAGCTTGTATAAAGCTAGAGACGGCTTCTAGATCTGCTTGTAGATCTACAGACATGAATCCCCAGTAGGAACTTCGTACGGGAGCCGTACCAAATTTGTTTTCCCCAGGTAGAGGATTTGTCATGAGTCTGGCGTTCCCTTGACGTAATGCAATGATAGCAGTTTGTATATCTGCATCAGTGATCTCTGTAGGAATATTGCCGTTTAGACCAAATTGACATGCAATAGTACTTGCGGTAGATACCATCATATCCCTGATCAATGTATCTAGGGTCAAGCCAAGTTGTAATGAAAGAACTTTAGTTGCTTCATTAAGTACTCGGTCTTGTACGACATATTGAACTTGGTCGGTAATGGTAACGAATGAACCGTACCATTGAATTTGTGCTTTAAAGTCTGTGACTGACAGTTGATCCCCAGGTGGCGTTTGACCATCTGTAAGCGGCACTGTAGCACTTGTTAATGTCCCATAACGTCGGAAGACCAATTGGTCCCCAGAATTTAGTGGGATTTGTCTCTTTTGGGCGAACAGATCGTAGATGAAGTATGGTCGCGCTAGCGCAAGCAACAGTCTATCGAAATAAGTTCGGACCTCTGGAGGCAGTTGTGTTAAACCTGTAATTGCCATTTTTAATCTTTATGTGTTAGATCTCGCCCAGGAATTTCGAGGCCATCTTCATAAACTCGCCATCACTCATCGTCGCGTAGTAGTCCGCCTTACTCAGGACTGATTGTCCGCCAGCTTGTGCCAGTGTTCCTGGCTTGCGGGCGTTATCGACTATTCTTTGAGCAGTAATGCTCGATGGCGATGCTTGTGGTGGCGCGGTCTGTTTGACAGCCTCTCGGAGTTGCTGAAGTTCTTGTTCTCTTTTTGCATACTGATAAGCAAATAAAGCCTTGTTCTCCGCACCTCTTATTCCCTGTAAAAAAACGGGATCGGTTTCTGCAAGTTGTTTTCCGTACTTTCCTAATACTTCGGCGTAGTCGTTATGCTGATTTGCGACCTGTAGTTCTTCGATCCGTTCGTTGTAAGCCGATTCCCTTTCAGACCAAGCCTTCCGTAGTTCACCGACATTTGGGACATCGTTGTCCTCCATGCCTTCAAACATCTGTCTGGTTTTTGGCGCTTCTTTGGGTTGCGACTTATTTACATTGGCTCGAAGCATGTCCAGTTGGAGTTGGTAATCCCGCTTTTCTGCTTCTCTTTCGGCCTTTAACTTTTCAACAGATTCCGAGAGTGCTCTGAAGTTAAGTTCTTGTTGGTCTGGTGCTGGGGGCTGTTCTTTATGTTGAATTTCATTTTCAACAACTGGAGCAGCTGGAGGCATCGGTGGCAACCCTAACTCTTCGTTTTGCGACTGTGCTTCGTAACTGTTATAAGTATTTTGTTGCTCCACGGCGGCTGGAGACTCTAATTCGCCCGCATAATCTTTCATGTCGATAGCCATTGCATTCCCTTATGGTTGCTTGCCTAATCCATATTTTTAAGACAGTAAGACTCCCATCTTCTGTCCAACTTCCGCGATGGTTGCGAATGAATCGTTACTGTCTTTCGAAAGCAATGACTCGTCTAACGGCACATCGGGAGGTATTGATAATTCTGGGACTAATCGAAAGACCCCTTGCTTGTTGTCGACGTACCAAACCAATATTCCTATAAGTTTGGGTGGACGTTGACGGTACATGCGAAAGGCTTGTCGAAACGTTCCTGGGCTACCCTTGTCCGCTTTAGCAGCAAAGACAATGTAAAAGGGCTTCTCGTCGCTTTTCAGGCGATTAGCAATCTCTTCGGCTTCATGCCAAACCGCTAATCCCCATTGCTGTCGGCTCTCTCCAATTTCTTGCATTTTTTAACCCTAGTAACCTGAAGTTCCGCCGGTGTCTGAATCCCAGTGATAATTCTTAAATTGAGCGCCCATCTTTTTGGAATCGGACTTACAGCCCATTTCTCCGGCTTGACCATAAGCAATGTCTTGTGCTTCGCCCTTAAAGTCGTGGCATCCCATGCCCGATTCTTGATGCCCATGCATCGGGACTTTAGGCTCTTCAACTTCGTTTTTGTACATCGCGTGTTTGTGTTCTTTCATTACTTTCCTCTCGATTTGGAATACTGTTTATTGGACTCAAGACGTCTTTGGTTAAAATCGCCTGTATCGGCTGGTGGACTGTCAGTCGAATACCCATAAGGCATTTCTGAATCTTGGATCCGTGAGTCTAATTCTCTTGAGTAGCTGTTCTGAGGGACCGGATGGCGATAATCGTTATCTTTATTCGTAAGCAGGTCATGGAATCTCTCTTTCATTAGCAGCCCTTGGTTTTCATCTTTTTATAAGCTTTGATCTCTGGATCACGGACTTCTCGGTCTTCTTTAGTCAGCTTGACGTTTTCTTTCACAGCGCCCTTTAAAGCTTTCATTGCCGGTTTCTTCTCATCTTTTTTCATGTCTTTTTCAGCAATTTTCATTGCCTTCGTGACATTTGCCATTTTTTTGTCCATAACACCATTTTTATGTGTAAATATTCTAATTCAAATTTTACATGATGAATAAAATATTATGTATATATTTAAAATGGCGTCATCAATTAAGCAGGTTTTGGGGATGATGTTTTTTTAGCAGGTTTAGCAACTTTAGCGGGTAAATCATCTTTCCCTTCAAGCGTTCGTAACAGCGCTAGTTTTTTGTGCAGATTATCCAGATCCATTCCATCAAGTTCTTTCAATGCCTTGATAATATTAAGCGCTCCAGCCGTTCTGTCTTCTTCAGATCTTGAGATTCTTTCCATTGATAAAGCGGCATCAAGACCCACTTTATTTAAACGTTCGGCAGCCAATGATCGATCGGCTTCGGCCTTCGCCCCGACAGCTTGTGTAACGGTCTGCTGATTTTGCATCTGAAGTTGCATTGCTTGTTGTTGGGCTTGTGCGTCGGCTTCGACTTTTTTCTGCACAAGTGCTTGAAGGTCTTTTTTGCCATGAAGATTTGAATTTTCTATGATTAATGGGACGCCTTCTGGTGGCAATACTCCCATCTGATGCAATGCCACAAGTTGTACGAATTGGCTTTGGCGTTGAGAATCGGTCAAGATTCCTTCTTCGACAGTGACTCCATATCTTGAGAAAGTCTTGGAATAGAACTCGGGTGTTGGTTCTTTTTTCGTAATCAGCTTGATTTTTTCTGGTGTATAATTGGCCTGCATCAACTTAAGCGTTTTCTCGCCTAGTAGTTTTTGGGATTCCCACATGCCATCAAAGATATGCTGCATTGGAATCCAGCCAGCCATTTGACGATATTTCGACAAAATGCCAGCCGTCTCAATTTTCTCGTTCTCAGCCATGCCAATGTTTTCTGAACTTAGGCCCAAAATCTCCAGCATGTCTTTCTCGAATTCGGCTTCCAATTGGAACTGGGATGGATCGATACCGGCACTTGGGATTCGCTGAATGTCGGTCATCTGCGCTTCAGGCTTCAGCCAAATTACTTGGCCCTGGCCGGACTTGTACATAGATGATGGATTGGTAACACTATTGGTCTTGGCGATCCATCCACTATTCAGTTGATTATCGATGACATCGACCATTTTTGAGCGGCGTTTATTCAGTTCTGTTTGGGGGTCCCGAACGAATCTAGTCAATGATTGGATCTTCCATGTATACAAGTCGTATGAGGGTTCGAACACTGCAAAGAAAGGCACGAATGGGTAATCGTTAAGGCCGTTGGGGTCTGTACCATAATATAATAACTGACCTTCTACAATTATACCAAGTTCAACTGTACGTACTGGTTTTCTTACTATCTCTAATTGTGGAAACATTTTTCTGAACAAATACAAACGTTTTTTGTCGCCATCCCATTCCTTCATTTCGCCCGTTTGCATGTCTACCAAAACATCTTTGGTTTCCCACTTGGTTCTCCAGTATTCGTTATAATTCAGAAGTTTTTGCATACCCCATTGCCGGGCATATGGCATGTAAGTGAATTTATCATCCCGCGTTCCCCACGGCAGCTTTTCAATCTCTTCTTGTTTATCGGGCAATAATGATATGACTTCGGTACGGCTTAAGAACTTTCTGCGGGCAATAAAAGAACAATCTGACAAGTCTTTTTTTGTAAGGAATGGGTCCAGGATCACCGCATTCCACTCATCTTGATGGAACTTGATGTCGCCCGATACCGGATCATTTCTATAGTCTATCCATGGGGAAACAAACGACATACCGGTGGTCAAAGCGCCCTTTACAGCCTTTTTAACGACTTCATGCCCATTGCCATACTGCATGATGTATTGCAGCCCATCAGTCATAATCTCGGCAGTTTCTTGGGATGAGTTCTCAATCGGCTCGACTAAATAGCCGCGCATGGTGCTGGAAAAGCGGCCCAACACAAGATTAATAAGTCGGAAAGTTTTGTTATAAGTAAAAGAAGATCGACGTTGGTTATTTAAATAAGACAGCTCTTCTAATGACCATTGATTTCCCAAATAATAAGAAAGGTCTTTATATGCTTCTGCGTAATATGGGTTCCATAATTGATATGCCCTTTCATATGACTCACCGAAGTCTTGGATGATGTCTTGGTGAAATTCTAGACGTGGGTCCGATTTGACTTTTTTGGTGTAATCGTTAAGAAAGTCTCGTGATTCGTTTGAATATGAATAATCGGACATGGGGCTGGCCATTTAACATCCTTTTGATGGTTAACCCCATTGTAAACATTAAAATTCAAATTTAACACAAGAATTAGATTGCACCTAACTGTTCGGCTATTTTACTACAAGCTTGTTCGGCCACTTCTTTACTACTCATTTCTAGAACTACTGTGTGGGCGCCTCGTTCTTTGTCCATGTATGTGACAAACACTTGGTATGGGAAATCTTTGCTGTCGGCTTTTGACATCATGACTCCGTGGATCTGATCCAAAGTAATGATATAATTTCCTAACTTGGCATGTTTCGTCTTTGGAATATCGTATTGGGCAGAAAAAGACATTAGGATTCCTTTGCATAAGTTTTATTTTTTATAATTAGTACGATGCAACAAGTGCTAACACCATATTCTTTCGCTAATTTTCTATAAGAATTCCCTTTTGAATACTTTGATCTAATAGATATAACTTTCTCATCAGTCAATTTTCTTCGAACCGAAGTCTTGCGCTTCCGTTTATATGCATCTATTAAATTTTCAGATTGAGTACAAGCGACCAAATGATCTGGATTAACACATTTACGATTATCACATGTATGGCAAACATTAAATCCATTTAATATGATACTTTTGTTAAGTATATAACTAAATCTATGAGCTGAAATGTTTTTCCTTTCCCACCAAAATAATCCATATCCATTAGATTTAATTGCCCCTATCCAGTTCCAACATGTATTGGTTTTTTGAACTTTATCCCAAAATCTCTTCATTAAAATTCTCGACATTTAAGTTTGTACATTATGGGATCTCCATTTCTAAAAAGCATGGTCTTGACGGGACGGCATATCACGCCTTCCATGACGTGCTTTCGATCGGGATCATTCATGGCAAAGCTGGAGGGATTCTTTTGCTTTACGTATTCAATGATCTCTTGTTCAGTTGCCGTGGTCATTAGACATGGGGGAGAAGTAACACCCAATTGTTCAGCAATAGAATGTCTAACCACATTTTTTCCCAGCCACCATGAGCCCACTTTCACATCAAATAAACAAAATCCAACCCGCTCAGAGTAGTAGCTCCCGGATTGAATTTTTGGACCAAAACCTTCCCCAAAAAGGATTACTTGGGTGCCAATGCCAGCTTTATCAGCGAACCGAGCACTAAGCAACGATGGGGTAAACCATGTTTGTAAGTAGTCGAGCAAATTACATGGTATTTGCGCATCTTTGGTACGACCACCAAATCTGACTTCACCGTCTTTGTAAAACACTCTGATATTCGTGCCGTCAATTTTCTCTTCGACGTCCCAGTGCTTGATATTCCCAAACTCCTCACAAGCATAGTCTCCAACAATAAAAGATTGTCTTCCTTGCTGTTTGGTTGGATCTTTTTTACATTGTTCATCAAAATACCATCCTTGTCGTTTCCATAAACTGTGTATCTTCGGATATTCG
>Ga0193728_1000077_pt1 | contig 40245 bp, 33 predicted proteins | sample U1c1metaG_FD_143037 | JGI IMG/M metagenome (GOLD analysis project Ga0193728, IMG submission 143037) | Soil microbial communities from a riparian zone of the East river system, Colorado, United States - U1c1 | ecosystem: Environmental > Terrestrial > Soil > Riparian zone | place: USA: East River... | reverse complement strand
CTGGCGGGTTTCAGAACTAAGCCACGCGGCGCGCTCTGAGTAAACACTACAGTAAACTACCTATTGCTCTTGATCGCAGATTTTTCCCGCAAATAAAAACAGCATCGCAAACAAAATTGAAAACGATTTCTTCATTTCGCGCGCGGCGAGGCGATTAGCTAAATTTTGTAATTCATCTCATTTCAAATTGACGAACTGCATTATGCAGCCGCGAGAAAGCATAATTTCTACCAGGGCTGTTACGAACTTAAAGGAAGATTAATTTATGTTTAGCCGTATGCATCGAGGCGGGTGCAAATCCTTTCAAATGCCCGAAATATGGGTCGAAACCTGTGCCCTGCAAAAGCCGCCTGCCTGGCGGGCGTTGACGCCTTCGGGAGTGTGTCGTAGCATCCGCGCTGGTTTTGGTGCGCCCAATTTATAGTTCCGCCGCGACATTCGAATGGAGACAACCACATGAAGCGCAAAATGTTCGCTGTATGCACTCTAACTGTGTTGATGCCGCTTCTGTCGTTTGCGCAGAACAAAGAGCCACTCAAACAGGTCGCCACTATTCCGTTGCCTGGCTTGAAAGATGGTGACTTTGACCATTTCACTCCCGACCTCGATGGGCACCGGCTATTTTTGACAGATGAAGAAAACAACAAAGTGGACATTCTCGACACCAATGCCAACAAACGCATTCATACCATCGAAGAGGCCAAAGCGCCGCACGCCATTTTGTATCGCAGCGACCTCAAAAAGTTATTCGTAGTGGAGGGCGATGCTTCAGAGGTGAAGACTTACGATAGCGACACTTTTAAACCGCTGGGCGCAGTGAAAGTATCTATCGATGCCGACTCCATCGCCTACGATCCGGCCACTTCTTATTTGTACGTTGTCAACGGTGGCCGCGAAGCCAAGACTCCCTATTCGCTGATTAGCGTCATTGATACCAACAGCGAAAAGAAATTACGCGACATAAAAATTCCCAATAACCACGTCGAGGCCATCACTCTCGAAAAGTCCGGTCCCCGTATGTTCATAAATATCACCGGCAAGAGCGCGGTTGGCGTGATGGACCGCAACAAGTCCGAACTCTCGGCCACCTGGCCCTTGCCCGCCGGCGACAAAGCGAATGTGGCCATGGCCTTCGATGAACCAAACCACCGCCTGTTCATCGTCACGCGTGAACCCGGCAAGTTGATCGTGATGAATTCGGATGATGGCAAGGTCATCGCGGAGCAACCAGCTGTTGGCATGGTAGATGACGCAGTTTATGACGCGCAGCACAAACGCATATATCTGGCGGGCGACGGGGCGCTCGAGATATTCCAGCAAAAGGATGCCGACCATTACGAGCTTCTCGTCAAAATTCCAACTGGGTTCCGCGCGAAAACCGGAGTTTTGATCCCGGAGTGGAATCGCTATTATCTCGGCGTACCGCATCACGCGGGTAAGGACGCCGAGGTCCGCGTCTACGAGGTTCAGCCATAGCGTGCGTTGCTTCCAGGTGAATTATGCGAAGGCGTGAGTTTGGCAAAACGTCTTTGGGACTGCTGGGCGCCACGTTACTCGCCGACCCTTCTGATGCAGCAGGAGCCGACGTGACGAGCGTCGCGCCTGCCGTCGACTTTCCAAAAACTCCAGGGTTAACGCAATACGTTGGACAATTTGTCCTGCAAACCAAATACGAAAATATTCCCGCTGAAGTTATCGAGCTTGGCAAAAAGTCCATCCTCGATGGCTTCGGACTGGCCCTAGCTGGTTCGCGCGCGGAGAGCGGACCGATTTCACGAAAGTATATCGAGCATTGCGGCGGCAATGGCAAGGCCACCGTGATCGGCACCGCCATGAAAACGTCGCCGCGTTTCGCTGCGCTGCTGAACGGAATCTCCATTCACGCCGACGATTTCGATGATACTCAGCTCGCCGCCGCGAAGGATCGAGTCTACGGATTGCTGATGCATCCCACCGTTCCCGTGCTCCCCGCAATTTTTGCGCTTGCGGAACAGCGGCCTGTCAGCGGCAGAGAGTGGCTGTTGGCCTATCAAATCGGCGCAGAGGTGGAATGCAAGATCGCTGAAGCTATTTCGCCGCGGCACTATCAGGATGGTTTTCACACCACTGGTACATGCGGCCCCTTCGGTTCCGCGGCGGCTTGCGCCAAGCTGCTTCAATTTGATCTGGGAAAAACCCTCAATTCGTTTGGATTAGCGGCCAGCCAATCCGGAGGCCTACGCGAAAATTTTGGTACCATGACCAAACCCTTCCAGGCTGGACACGCCGCAGAGAGCGGCTTGGTTTCTGCCGAACTGGTCGCATTAGGATGGACCGCTGCCGAGCAAATTCTCGAAGCGGAACGCGGGTTTTTCCACGCCGCCGGCGGCTCGTACGATCCATCGACGATCATGAATCGCCTGGGACAACCCTGGACTTTTGCTGACCCCGGCGTTTCGTTGAAGCCTTACCCCTCGGGCTCGCTCACGCATCCGGCCATGACCGAGCTTGCGCGACTGATCCAAGTCAACAACATCCAGGCCGCACAAGTGGAGAAAGTCGAGGTCGGCGCCAACCACAACATGACCACCACTCTTCTTCATCACAATCCCAAGACCGGCCTCGAAGCCAAATTCAGCATGGAATTTTGCATCGCTATTCTCCTGCTGGAGCGCAAAGCCGGTTTGGCTCAATTTTCCGACAAAGTAGTTCAGCGCCCGGACGTACGCGAAATGATCCGCAAAATTAATTTCTACGTCGATCCCCAGGCAGAGAGCGCCGGTTTCGACAAGATGACCTCCATCCTGAAAATCACCCTGAAAAACGGCACGGTAATCACCGGTCAAGCCGCCTTTGGCAAGGGCAGTCCTGCGAATCCCATGAGCTTCGACGAAGCATCCGAAAAATTCCGCGGGTGCGCTGAATTTGCCGGGTGGCCGCAAGCCAAGACCGACAAAATAATCGCTTTCGTCAAAACGTTGGAGGCTGCTCAGGACATGTCCGCATTATCATCACTGTTGTCGTCAGCTGCGGGATAAATAGAAAAAATGAAAACCTTCAACATTGCGGTCATCGCCGGAGACGGCATCGGCAAGGAAGTGGTGCCAGAAGGCATCCGCGTGCTCGAAGCAGCAGGAAAGCGCTTCGGTTTCCAGTGGAAGTGGCAAGAATTCGACTGGAGCTGCGAACGATACGTACAGACCGGGAAAATGATGCCGGATGACGGTCTGCAACAATTAAGGCCGTTTGACGCCATCTTTCTCGGCGCCGTAGGCCATCCAAGCGTCCCCGATCATGTTTCGCTTTGGGGGCTCTTGATTCCAATCCGCCGCACGTTTCGCCAGTACGTCAATCTTCGTCCAGTGCGCCTTTTCGAGGGCATCGACTCGCCGCTGAAAAATTGGAAACCAGGCCAAATCGATTTCACCATCGTTCGCGAAAACAATGAGGGAGAATATTCCAACATCGGCGGCCGCCTGTATGAAGGTACCGAAGATGAAATGGCCGTTCAGCAAACAGTATTCACGCGCCGTGGTGTGAATCGCGTGCTGCGATTCGCATTCGAATTGGCTCGCAAACACAATAAGCATCTTACGTCCGCTACCAAATCGAACGGCATCATTCACACCATGCCTTTTTGGGATGATTGCTTCCGTGCACTGGCGGCCGAAAATCCGGACATTCGCACCGATCAATATCACATCGACATTCTCACCGCTCACTTCGTGCGCCACCCCGATTGGTTCGACGTGGTCGTGGGCTCAAATCTTTTTGGGGACATCCTCTCCGACCTCGGGCCAGCCGTAGTCGGATCCATTGGCATCGCGCCGTCGGCAAATCTCAATCCCGAAAGAGAGTTTCCTTCCATGTTTGAGCCGGTCCACGGCTCTGCGCCGGACATCGCCGGAAAAGGCATTGCCAATCCCATAGGACAAATCTGGTCAGGTGCCATGATGCTTCGTCATCTCGGTGTTGAAGAAGGCGCGGATGCTATCGAGGCGGCAATTTCCGCGACACTCGCGAAATCACAAGTGCGCACGCCGGATATCGGAGGGAAGTCCAGCACGCGAGATCTGGGCGAAGCAATCGTCAGGCAAGTTAGCGGAACTTAGCCAGTCTTCGTGAAACTTGACCGGCGCAGCGCACAATTTAACTGGGCAAAATGCCAACCGCATGAAATCTAAATCTAGCAAGTCGAAATCTTTCGATCAGCCGCCCATCACTCGCCGCAATCTTCTAGAGTGGGCCGGGTTGGCGCTTACCGCCGCGGCTGTACCTACCCCGGCGCTCGGCGTTTTTTCGTCGCCTCAACAATCGACGACGTCCAAATCCAGCGGCACGGTCATGAACACGCTCAGCACGTACATGAGCGAAGCGGCCAACCGTCCGCTGCCCGACGAGGTCGTTGAGAAAACCGAGCATCACATCCTCGACACACTCGGCGCCATGGTCTCCGGATCGAAATTGCTTCCGGGCCAGCGCGCTTTGCAATTTGCGCAGACCTATGGTGGAAAAGAAATCTCCACCGTGGTCGGCTCCCATATCGTGTGCGGGCCGATCGAGGCCGCACTGACCAACGGCGTGTTGGCGCACGCCGACGAAACGGACGACTCCCACTCCCCATCGCAGTCCCATCCTGGTTGCGCAGTTGTGCCTGCCGCGTTTGCTGCAGGGGAACAATTTCAGATTAGCGGAACGCATCTCTTGCGCGCGGTGGCGTTGGGGTACGACGTCGGAACTCGCGTTACCATGACTCTCGGCGGACAAAAATTTGAAGTGGAGAGCCACTGGAGCACACACAGTATCGCGCCCCACTTTGGCGCCGCAGCTGCCGCTGCCTGCGCGGCCAGCCTGAATGCCCAGGAAATGCGTTGGATGTTGGGCTACACCGCTCAGCAATCCTCCGGCCTGGGTGCCTGGAACCGCGATCCCGATCACATCCAGAAAGCGTTTCTTTTTGGCGGCATGAATGCCCGCAACGGCGTCACTTCCGCCCTGATTGTTAAATCAGGCTGGACCGGCGTCGACGATATTTTTTCCGGCAAAGATAATTTCTTCCAGGCCTACAATCCGCACGCAGATCCCTTCGGCTTGATTGACAAACTCGGCGAGCGTTACGAAGTTACCCGCACCAACATAAAAAAATGGCCGGTCGGTTCCCCCATCCAGGCTGCGCTCGATGCGCTTGAAATTCTCCGCAGGCAGCATCCGTTCGACGCCAGCCAGGTGCAGCAAGTCAAAATTCGCCTGGCAACCGACGAAGCCGCTATTGTCAACAATCGAGAAATTCCTGACATCTGCGTCCAGCACATGCTGGCCGTCGCCCTCCTGGACAAAACAGTCACCTTTGCCTCAGCCCATGACAAAGCGCGATTGAAAGATCCCGCGACCTTGCGCGAGCGAGCAAAAGTTACTTTGATCCCTGACGCGGAGCTCGAAAGCCTCATGCCGCTGCGCGTAGCCATTCTCGAACTCACCTTGAACGATGGTACGCAACTCCGCCAGCGCGTCGACAACGTTCGCGGCACGCCAGAAAATGCAATGACCCGCGAGGAAGTTTTAGCCAAATCTCGCGACCTCATTACTCCTGTTCTGGGAGAACGCAGGTGTTCCGAGCTCATCGGCAAGGTGATGGGTCTCGAAAACCTGCGCGACATTCGCGAGCTTCGTGCCCTTCTTCAACTCACATGATCCTTCTCAAATTTCCCCAACAGGTGCGCTTGTGAGAATTGTCGACATCCGCGAGACTGTGGTGCCGATCAAGTCTCAGATCCGCAACGCATTTATCGACTTTAGTCAGATGACCGTGAGCGTCCTTGCACTAATCACTGACGTGGTCCGCGATGGCCAGCCCGTCGTTGGATTCGGATTTAATTCCAATGGACGTTACGCCCCAAGCGGGCTCTTGCGCGAGCGCTTCATCCCTCGGCTAAAGGCCGCCAATTCGGAATCCCTGCTGAACGACGCTCACGACAACCTGGACCCTGCGCGCGTTTGGGACGTTCTGATGCGCAATGAAAAACCAGGGGGCCACGGAGAACGCTCTGTCGCTGTGGGAGTGCTCGACATGGCCGTGTGGGATGCCACGGCAAAAATCGCAGGCGTCCCTCTCTATAAACTCCTCGCCGATCGCTATCGTGGGGGAAAAGTTGACACCAAAGTATTTGTCTACGCCGCCGGTGGATATTTCTACCCCGGCAAGGATTTGATCGCGCTTCAGAATGAAATGTCAGGCTACCTGGAACTTGGCTATTCCGTCGTAAAAATTAAAATTGGTGGAGTTCCGCTGGCAGAAGATTTACGCCGCATCGAGGCCGTTCTCAAAATTTTAAAAACTCCCGATCAGCTTGCCGTGGACGCCAACGGCCGCTTTGATTTAGAAACAGCCAGCGCTTACGCGAAGGCTTTAGCGCCGTACGGACTGCGATGGTACGAAGAAGCCAGCGATCCACTCGACTACGAACTGCAGGCCAAGCTTGCGCCGTTTTACCTTGGTCCCATGGCTACCGGCGAAAATTTATTCTCTCTTCAAGACGCCCGCAATCTGATTCGTTATGCCGGCCTGCGCCCTGATCGCGATATTTTGCAATTCGATTGCGCACTCAGCTATGGTCTCGTGGAATATCTGCGCATCCTGGACATGTTGAAAGCATACGGTTGGTCCCCGGTGCGTTGCATTCCGCATGGTGGCCACCAGATGTCACTGAACATCGCCGCAGGATTGGGGCTCGGAGGCAACGAATCTTATCCCGGCATCTTCCAGCCCTTTGGCGGATTCGCCGACGGCATTCCGGTCGAGAACAGTTACGTGCAGCTTCCCGATATTCCCGGAATCGGGTTCGAAGCTAAAAATGAATTGTTCCGCGTCATGAAAGTGCTGGTTGAAAACTGAAATCGAAAATCTATCTGGACCTCCGGGAGAAAGAAGAATGAGCCAATTACGCGAAACGTTAACCGAGGCTAGAAGCCGCGCCCGCATGACGCGCCGGCAAATTATCCGCCTCGGCGGTTTCACTAGCCTGCTCGCCGCGTTTTCTCCAAATTTCGCAAGAGCCGCTGCCTTCCTCTATCCAGATGAGCCTTCTCCAAAGGTTAGCGAAATTACACAGCAATTGAGCACCTATATGGCTGCTGCCGCCACACGCGCCTTGCCGGAAGAAGTCGCCGAAAAAGCCAAGCAGCACATCCTCGATACCTTTGCCGCCATGATTTCAGGTTCAGGTCTGGTTCCCGGCCGCGCAGCTTTGGAATTCGCGCGCGCTTACGGCGGAAACCCGGTGGCCACCGTGGTGGCTTCCAATATTGTTTGCGGACCTATCGAAGCGGCATTTGCTAATGGGGTACTTGCGCATGCCGACGAAACCGACGACTCGCATGGACCGTCACGCTCGCATCCCGGGGTGTCCACTGTGCCAGCCGGGTTTGCCGCAGGCGAACAATACGGTATCAGCGGGGCGCAGTTCGTGCGCGCAGTTACGCTGGGATATGACATTGGAACACGCGTATCGATGAGCCTTGGCGGACCTGCGTACCAAGCGGTCACGCACCGCAGCACGCACGGAACGGCAGCCTGCTTCTGCGCTGGGGCGGCTGCCGCATGTGCTGCAGGTCTGGACGAAGAGCAGATGCGCTTGATGCTGGACTACACCGCGCAACAAACTTCCGGAATCGGGGCGTGGTCACGCGACGCAGCGCATATGGAAAAAGCATTTCTGTTTGCCGGAAAACCTGCCTCCGTCGCAGTTCTGGCGGCAACGCTCATTCGCGGCGGATGGAGTGGGGTGGAAGATATTTTTTCCGGCTCCGACAATTTTTACGAAGCCTTCGCGCCACGCGAAAACGGAACAGTTAAAGCCGACCCGTCCGTTCTCGTGGACAAATTAGGCGAGCGTTACGAAATCACCCGCACCAATATTAAGAAATGGACCGTCGGCTCTCCGATTCAAGCGCCACTTGACGCTCTAGCAGGTTTCTTTAAGCAGCGCTCGTTCTCTGCCGACGATGTGAAAAAAGTTACCGTCCGCATCGCTACCGACGAAGCCAATACCGTCAGCAATCGCGATATCCCCGATATTTGTATGGAGCACATGGTCGCCGTCATGCTCCTCGACAAAACGGTGACTTTCGCAACCGTGCACGACAAGGCGCGTATGAAGGATCCTGCGGTGCTCCGTCAGCGCGCCAAAGTGGAAGTACTCGCCGATCCGCGCATCGACGCGCGTCGTCCGCGGCGCGAAGCCATCGTGGAACTCACTTTTAACGACGGCACCGAACTCACCCAATGGGTTCGTGATGTTCGCGGCACCGCAGAAAACCCCATGACGCGTGAAGAGGTTGTGGACAAAGCCCGCGACCTCATCGCGCCAGTTCTAGGCGCCGCCGTAACCACCACGCTGATTACTAAATTACTCGCGCTCGAAACCCTGCGCGATGTACGCGAACTTCGGCCCGCACTCCAAAAGAGCTAATCCCGGAAACCATGATCACCACCCCAGCGAACGAAACAGAAGCTTCATCGCCTGCACGAAAAAAACCTTTCTACACCAGCCTTTCGTTTCAGGTGCTCGCTGGCGTGGTCGTCGCCATCATTCTCGGCTATGTAAGTCCCGCCACTGCCGTGGCCATGAAGCCCCTCGGCGACGCCTTCATCCGGTTGATCACCATGATCATTACCTTAGTGATTTTCTGCACCCTGGTTACCGGCATCGCCGGAATGGACGACATGAAAAAAGTCGGCCGGGTCGGCGGCAAAGCGCTCTTGTATTTTGAAGTGATCTCCAGTCTTGCTCTGCTTATCGGCCTACTGGTGGGAAATCTTGTTCATCCAGGCAGCGCCTTCAATGTAAATCCGGCCACACTAGATGCCGGTGCCGTAGCGCAATATGCCGGGCCAGCCAAAACGCAAACCGTTACACAATTCCTCGGTCATATCATTCCCAACACCATTGTGGACGCGTTCGCCAAGGGCGACATTCTTCAAGTACTCCTCGTCTCCCTCCTTTTCGGTTTCGCGCTCTCCATGGCAGGCCCGCGTTGCAAACCTCTGGTCGATTTGTTGGCCGCTCTTACTCAAGCCGTCTTCGGAGTGGTGGCCATCCTGATGCGCTTTGCGCCCATAGGCGCCTTCGGCGCCATGGCTTTTACGATTGGCAAGTACGGGTTGGCCTCGTTGGGGCCGCTTGCAAAGTTGATTGCGACGCTTTATCTCACTTCCATATTCTTTGTGGTCATTATCCTGGGTGCCATCGCGAGGTTCTCAGGCTTCGGGATTCTTCGCTTCCTCTGGTTTCTTCGCGAAGAAATTCTTCTGGTGCTGGCTACCAGTTCCTCGGAGCCCGCGCTGCCAAGTCTCATGAACAAGCTGGAAAAGCTGGGCTGTTCTCAAGCCCTCGTCGGTCTGGTTGTGCCCACCGGTTATACATTCAACGCCGACGGCACCAGTCTGTATATGACGCTTGCCGCGCTGTTCGTGGCCCAGGCCACTAACACACACCTAACTCTGCTCCAGCAATTCACGATTCTAGGCGTCGCACTACTCACCTCCAAAGGCGCGAGCGGCGTGCAAGGCGCAGCGTTTATCGCGTTGGTGGCGACCATGATGGTCATCCCTACCATTCCTGTGGCGGGCATGGCGCTAATTCTCGGCGTGGATCGTTTTCTGAGCATGTGCCGCGCGGTGGTTAACATGATCGGCAACGCCGTCGCCACCCTGGTCATTGCCCGCTGGGAAGACGAACTCGATCGAAACGCCCTAAGATCTCAATTGCAAAGCGGTTCAGGCGTCAGTTAAAGGTAAAAATGTGAACGGGTGTGCTGCATCGGCATAGCAACCGTAACATCGACATTCGAACAAAAAAAGAGAAGGGCAGTGGGCTGCCCTTCCGCGATCCATTGTTAAAGGGAGATGTCCTGGCGAAATCTTATGGCAGGTAATAGCGGAACGAGGTCCACACCATGTTGTCAACGGCCTTGGGATCAATCGTAAATGCTCCGGGGACGTTGTTGTTGCCAGACCACGCGCTCTTGGTGAAGTACGCGTATTGAATACCCCACTGAATGCGGCCTTTCGGTCCGTTATAGAACCTATGCCAGAAGCCGATGGTGCCCTCGATGATGTTGCGGGTGTCTCCTGCGCAGGTTCCGCCTGTACCCGGTGTGTTTTGGTTAGTGGGATCCACTTCCGTGCTGCAGCCGGTGTTGTTGGCAAATGGCGAGCCGTAGCCTCCAATTCCGTTGGTAGCGGTGGTCACAGTGGTGGTGGTCGTTACCGGGGCCCCAAACGCAGGTCCCGTGAGGGTGTTGGTGGTGAGCTTTACGGACGAGTAACCTTTGTACGCGGTGCGGGCGCCATACTCGTCACCTACGTAGGCGTATATATCAATCTTGGGATTGGGGTGAAATTCCAGTCTGGCCATGCCGTGTCCGGTGCGAATGGGGGCCAGAGTGCCGAATGGACGCGCAGTCACATCGGGAATCTGCGCTGATCCAAAACGGCCGATCCCGTCACCCGCTACAAGCTTTAAGCCCACATCCAGCTTCTTCGGAATCAAGGGCACGGTGGCGCTGACACCTAGTCCACCGCCGATTCTTGAATCATTAAATGCACCGGCTGGCGATGGCGCAGTCGCGGTCGGGGCCGCTCCGCAGCTAAGTGGCGCCCCGACGAGTATGGTGGTTGCTGTATTGGCCTTGGGGCTAACCGTCGCGCACGGGTAAACGCGATCACGGAAGGTGCTGACGATGCCGAACAGTTCATAGTGACCCCATCCAGGGTCTACCGCGAGTTTGGCGAGGAGGTCCGGCGCTTTATTTGCGGTGTAACCGGTTGGATCGAACGCGTTGAAAAGGCCGCCGCTGTTTCCAGGTGCGTTAAGGAAGAAGTTCTGCGATGTTGCACCCGCGGCATTGGTGAAGGTGCTAAAGCCTCTGCCACCTACAGTACCCTGGGGACCCTCTATGGAGATGCCTACAGCAAGATGGTTATCAAGCAGGCTTTGCGTTACGCGGAAGCCGTAGGCGCGTTGCCAGGTGAAGCCGACCACGTATTGCGGGTCGATGATTAACGGCAAGGCTTCCTGCCGGTTTTGAATTCCCTTCTTATTTTCCGTCGCAAGTGACCACATTTGCCCACCGGTGATGGACAAACCGCTGTCGAAAGCGACTTGAGCCCAGATTTGTCTCTGCCGGAATACGTAGCTGTTGGTCTGGCGATTATTCGAAGTGGTACCAGCTCCGAGAAAATCGGCTTCGAAGTATCCCGAGACCTTTGTTGGACCGATGTTGGTCTCTACCAGCACGGTTGGACGGCTCTGCCTGGCAGTAAAGTTAAACTCCGACACTTTGCTCAGCGAGTTGCCACCGAACGGAATACTGTTAAAGGGCGTGTTGATGTCGGCGCTGACAGCGCGAGTACGAAAAACCGTTTCTGCCGCGATGAATCCACCAGGCGTCAGAGTCACACCTTTGTAACGAATAGAGCTCGGGCCGTCTTCTGTCGGCTTAGACTTCGGGTCTTGAGGATCGTGGGTCTGTTGAGCCACGACTGGTTCGCCTGCGCTGCTGGCGACGGCACTGCTGCTGATCGCGGCAGAGGCGTTTTTCGCCGCGACACTGGTGGTGACCGCCTCGCTGGCCTTTACGCTGGCCTCGTTGGCACGCGAATTTGCCGCCGCGGCCGCTTCGCGCGCTTCGTCAATCTGACGATCGCGCTTCGCCAGCTCTTCTTTCAGTAAAGTGAGCTGTTCCTGCTGAGATTGCAGCGTCTGACGGAGCTCTTCAAGTTCGGCGGCAATCGCCGAATCTGACTTCTCAACTTTCTTATCCGCCTTCGCCTTCGTCGGCTGACCAGCCTTGGCGGGCTCAGCATCTGAGTCCTTCGGCGTATCAGCGAAAATCGGCGCGGAAATCAGAAACATCGACAACGTGAGTGCTGCTATTTTTTTCATTTCCTCTCTCTTTGGAGCAGAATTCGAAATTTAGCCGGTGAGTATGCGCACCACCCCGGCCCAGAAGGTAGCGGCCGCGTCTTACAGTTAGGTCAACCAATTGTGAATATCCTGTAACAAAGGATGGAGGTCGACGAGAAACCGTTGACGTATCAGAGGTTACGAATTTTCAGTTATTCAACGACAACAGCCGGACGCCCAGAAATGCCGAAAGCTGGCATTCCGGCAGTTGCGCCAAGGACCCGGGTATCGCTGAACAAGGAGAATCATTCGTACACTCCGAAGAACGGCCTAACGCAGAGTTGCGAGGAGGGGCTTACTTCGGCGAAGGAAGCGTATAGGCGAGTACAAACCGAGTCAAGCGATATTGATCGCCAGTGAGGCTGAGCTGGATCACGGCGTACCCATTCGCCGGACTGCTTAAGAAGCCGCAAAGGGGTTGCGATCGGATGGTCAAGAACCAGCGAAGGAAGCATTGTCAACTTCTCACGAAACCTCGGCTGGCAAAGTCCGGGCCGAGCCAGCCCGCAGACTCCGACCAGTTCCTTGCTCGGAAACACTCCAAGGATCACTCCTCGTTCACAGAGTCCGCGTAATACGCGCACAAAGAAGCATGTGATAACTCGGCAGCGACGAACCTCGTCTTGTATAGTAAATACCTGCACCAGCGAGGGGTTGTCGCGCATGACGCGACCGACCCATGAGCAGCTCCCGTGAGATCTCCTCGTTTCAGTTGCCGAATTTTCAGCGAATTTCCAAGCTTCATCGACCACAGTTGCCAACCACAAAGATGGCCACACGTCACATCGGTTTGATGCCTTTACCTAAGAGCAGCTTGGCTGTAACAGCGCCGCAATAATCCTCGACTAAGTTACCCCAGATTGCACCGCCGGAGCTGTCCCTATTCGGCGCAGCACATGCGATTCGTATTTTAAAAGGAGAAATTCTATGCATTCTTGCGTTACCAAAGCATTGGCAGCGGTGGCTGTGGCGGCGATTTCCTTTATGCCGGTGGCTCCCGTGTTCGGCGCTGACCAGGACGATTTCCCAACTCGAACGCCTATCAAGCATGTCGTTGTGATTTTTCAGGAAAACCGCTCATTCGATCACTATTTCGGGACCTATCCTCACGCCAAGGCCAACAAGGACGGCACAAAATTCTTCGATGGCGCAAAGGACGGCACGCCGCGGGTTAACAATCTGGAGAGCGCCGGACTACTCACCAACAATCCCAATAAAGCAAACCCATTCCGCATCGATCGCAGCACGCCCAACAGTTGCGACGAGAACCACGGCTACAGCGCCGAACAAGCGGCCTTTCATGGCGGTCTCATGGATATGTTCGTGCAACAGACGGGTTGCATTGATCCAGTTCTGGGTCCGAACAGCGTGATGGGCTACTTCGACGGTAACACCGTCACTTCCCTCTGGAATTACGCTCAGCACTTCGCGATAAGCGACAACTTCTTCGGCACCACTTTTGGACCCTCAACCCCGGGACTCTTGAATCTAGTTGCCGGCAACACCTTTGATGGCGCTATTACGAACGGCCTCTCCGCCGGAGGTAACATCGCTGGCGGAGCGAACTCCGGTGCGGTCATCGGCGATCCTGACCCAGCCGGAGATACCTGCTCCAACTCCAAGAGAACTCAGATCACCATGTCTGGACAAAGCGTTGGTGACCTGCTGAACAAGGCGGGCGTCACCTGGGGCGCCTTCATGGGTGGCTTCGCCAACTGCAATGCGGTATCCACAGGAACCACCGGGCAGACCACCGCGGACTACATCCCTCACCATGCTTTCTTTCAATACTGGCAATCCACGCTGAACGCAATGCACACCCCCCGGACTTCCGTAGCCATGATTGGTCACGCCGGAGATGCTGCCAACCACGAATATGACATCAATGACTTCTTAAACGCTCTGAACGCCCATAACCTGCCCGCGGTCAGCTTCCTGAAGGCGCGTGCAATTCAAGACGGACATCCCGGGTACTCTGATCCTCTAGATGAACAGCGGTTCCTCGTGAACACCATCAACGCGCTGCAAAAGAGCACGGAGTGGAAAGAAACGGCTGTCTTCATTACGTGGGATGACTCCGATGGATGGTACGACCATGTGATGGGACCGATTGTGAACCAGTCGAATGTTTCCGACGACCAACTGCTGGGCCCCGGGAATTGCGGAACTCCGAGCGCAAATCTGATCGGCGGAGCTAGCCAGAACGGTCGCTGCGGTTACGGTCCGCGCCTGCCGCTACTCGTGATTTCGCCGTATTCCAAGAACAATTACGTAGATCATGCCGTGACAGACCAGTCTTCGATATTACGGTTCATCGAGGACAACTGGAACCTTGGCCGCATTGGCAATGGCTCTACAGACGCGATCGCAGGTTCACTTGATGGTTTGTTCGATTTCGATCATCAAGGGCGCGGGAGTAGTTTGATCCTCGATCCAGCAACCGGACAAATCCTTAACTCTGCTTCCGAATAACTACTTCGATTCATTATTGTGAATCGGATTAGGCAGTCCATCACTCCAGAAGCCCGCTCTGCATAAGCAGGGCGGGCTTCGCTTCTTGAATTCTCCGAGCTGAGCTTAGGTCAAAGAACAAATTTGCAACGACCAGTGGCGCACTCTGCAGAACCACATTTCGCATAATCAGAACAGACGTTATCTGTACCTTCCGGGATGCTCAAACGAACCTGCCCATCATATTGCGCGGTCCGAGGACATGTGATGAAAACGGCGTTTTGCTGCACGAGGCGTCTAAAGATCATATTACCCAGATGTCATTGAATAAGAGGAGTGGATGATGAGAACGCTAATTCTTGCAGTTCTCGGCCTTTGCTTTGCCATCGGTAATGGTGGGATCCAGGCGTTACCACAAGATGCGGCCGCGGCGCAGCAGCCCACGCCGACGGATAAGACTTCGCCGAGTTACGACATGAAGGCGCAGGCCGTTTACGACCTCCAGGATCTGCAGAAAAAATTTGTCAGCCTGGCGGACGCGATTCCGTCGGCGAAATACACGTGGCGACCGGCTGACGGCGCACGTTCCGTCAGTGAGGTGTTCTTGCACATTTCGGCGGCGAATTACAATATCCCGACGATGCTGGGCGCGCCACCCAATCCTTCCACTACTGAGAAAGACTTTGAGAAATCTACGACGGATAAAGCAAAGATTATTGAACAATTGAATCAATCCTTTGTCTTCGCCATTTCCACCGTGCAACACATGTCTAATGGCGATTTCGCGAAGCCGGAAAAGAAGCTGGGTCCGGACGCGAACGACGGTGATGTCGTTTACCTCCTGGTAACACACGCGCACGAGCATTTGGGGCAGTCAATCGCCTACGCCCGAATGAATGGTGTGGTACCGCCCTGGTCGATCAAAGCACAGAAAAAAAACGCGGGTCAGACGCAGGAATAACTCGCATCACGGGTGCCGAAAAAAACGCGCCCAGGTGGCGATGTGCTAATTCGTGCGGGCCAGTCCTCGGCGGCTTGCGGAGGCTAGCCGCCAGCAATCGCGGGCAATGGCCCAATCTTCCTGGGCGCGGATGATGAGCACGCGAAGCGCTGAATCAGAGAAAGAAATTTCCTGGTCCGCGGAGGACTGAGCATTTTTTGCGCCGTCGAGCTTCAGACCTAGGAATTCGAAATTGGCGCAAGCAGCGCCTCGCACTTCAGGCGAGTTTTCGCCGATCCCTGCGGTGAAGACCAACGCATCTATTCCGCCCAGTACGGCGATCATCGCGCCGATGCCGGATTGAAGACGATGCACGAACATCTCAAATGCGAGCCTGGCTCGCCCATTGCCACCCTTCATGGCGACGACAATCTCCCGCATGTCGCCGGATATTCCAGAGATTCCCAGCAGCCCCGACTTCGTGTTCAGCAAATTGTCGAGCTGCTCTCCCGTAGATTTTTCTTCTCGCATCAAATACGTGAGAATTCCTGGATCTACCGAGCCTGATCTGGTCCCCATCATCAGGCCGTCCAACGGAGTAAAGCCCATGGTGGTGTCGACGCTGCGGCCGTGAAAAATCGCAGCGAGGGAACAACCGTTTCCAAGGTGGCACGTCACAATCTTCAGGGAATTCAGTTCGCGACCGAGAAGTTGCGCGCTACGCTCCGCACAATACTGATGATTGATTCCGTGAAATCCATAGCGACGGATTCCTTCGGCGAGCCATTCGTAAGGGCCCGGATACACAGCCGCAGCTTCCGGCAATCGGCTGTGAAAGCCCGTGTCGAACACGGCCACTTGCGGAACGTTGCCAAGGTATTTCTCGACAATGTCGATCCCTTCCAGTTCGGCGCGATTATGGAGAGGCGCAAAAACGGACATGCGCGCGATTGCTGATTTTACGTCGGGCGTGATGACGGTAGCTTGTTCGAAGTCCCTGCCACCGTGAACGATGCGATGCCCTACAATGTCAATTTCAGATGGAGCAGAAACGACGCGAGCATCTCCACTCCACAAGCTTTTGAGCAACTGCTCGATGGCGCGGCGCCGCGATTCAACTTTCAAGCGATGATTTAGATTCACGCCTTTGGAATTTTGCACCTGCATTTCGGCTTGATCGCCGTTCCATTCGATTTTGCCTTGCCACGCGGGTGTAGGCGGATGTACTGGAAGTGCGCTGGAGATTTCGTACAATGCGCTTTTCTGGCTGCTAGAGCCTGAATTAAGGACAAGGATTTTCATCGACTAGTGAGGCCATTTCCAATCGCGAATTTCGGCTAGGTCGTCGCCATGTTCGCAGATGTATTGTTTGTGTTCGGCGAGCTTATTGCGCAAGAGCTGCTTGAAGTGTGCGCCGACATGTTGCAAACGAGAGACGCGATCCACCACATCGCCGGCAAGATGAAAGCGATCCAATTCGTTTAAGACCGTCATGTCAAACGGGGTTGTTGTAGTTCCTTCTTCTTTGTAGCCGTGAACGTGAAAATTGTCGTGATTGGTGCGGCGATACGTGAGGCGGTGAATCAGCGAAGGATACCCGTGACAGGCAAAGATAACGGGCTTATTGGTTGTGAAGATGGAATCGAAGTCGCGATCGGAGAGGCCATGCGGATGCTCGGTGGAAGGCTCAAGGGACATCAGGTCCACGACATTGACGACGCGGATTTTGACGTCCGAGAAATGCTGACGAAGTAAATCCACGGCGGCTAGAGTTTCAAGAGTTGGAATGTCGCCGGCACAAGCCATCACCACGTCGGGTTCGCTCCCTTGGTCGTTCGAAGCCCATTGCCAAATGCCAATTCCGTTCGTGCAATGCTCAATGGCCGAGTGCATATCCAGATACTGCAGCGCCGGCTGCTTTCCAGCGACGATGACGTTGACGTAGTTCCTGGTGCGCAGGCAGTGATCAGCGACGGAAAGAAGGGTATTGGCGTCTGGAGGTAAATAGACACGGACAATGTCCGCTTTTTTGTTTACAACATGGTCGATGAACCCGGGATCCTGGTGAGTGAATCCATTATGATCCTGTCGCCAGACATGTGACGTCAGCAGGTAGTTCAATGAGGCGATGGGGCGGCGCCAAGGAATATTGCGAGTCACTTTCAGCCATTTTGCGTGCTGATTGAACATGGAATCCACGATGTGTATGAACGCTTCATAGCAGGAGAAAAAACCGTGACGTCCGGTAAGCAGATAGCCTTCCAGCCAACCCTGACACATATGCTCGCTCAGGACTTCCATGACACGGCCGTCTCTCGAAAGATGCTCGTCCGTGGGCACCATCGGTTGCATAGTCACTTTGTTGGTGGCTTCGTATAACGCGTCTAACCGATTTGATGCGGTCTCATCCGGGCCGAAAACTCGGAAGTTTTTCGAGCCCGCGTTGAGTTTCATGATATCGCGTAGCAACGTTCCTAGCACGCGAGTAGCTTCGGCGATGCTCGTGCCCGGCTTCGATACCTTCACGGCATATTCGCGAAAGTTCGGCATCACAAGGTCTTTGAGCAAAATGCCGCCATTGGCGTGGGGATTCGCGCCCATCCTGCGACTTCCGTGTGGCGCTAATTCCTCTAATTCGGAAATGAGTCTGCCGCGCTCATCGAAGAGCTCCTGCGCCTGATAGCTCTTCATCCAATCTTCCAAAATCTTCAGATGCTCAGGTTTGCTGAAATCTGTGACGGGGACCTGATGTGCACGCCACGTTCCTTCGACGGGTTTGCCGTCCACCATTTTGGGCCCGGTCCAGCCCTTCGGCGTTCGCAAGATGATCATTGGCCACGCGGGTAAGCCATCAAGTTGTCCAGCGCGGGCCGTTTGTTGAATACCTTTGATTTCTTCGACGATGGTATCGAGCGTAGCGGCCATGAGTTGGTGCATGGCCTGCGGTTCGTGGCCCTCTACGAAATAAGGCGTGTAACCATAACCGGCGAAAAGCTGAGTCAAGTCTGCGTCACTCATACGGCCGAGGATAGTGGGGTTGGCGATCTTGTAGCCGTTGAGATGCAGAATCGGAAGAACGGCGCCGTCGCGTGCCGGATTCAGAAACTTATTGGAGTGCCAGCTTGCAGCGAGCGGCCCAGTTTCAGCCTCGCCGTCGCCTACCACACAACAGACCAGCAAGTCCGGATTGTCGAACGCCGCTCCGTACGCATGAGCAACGGAGTAGCCGAGTTCGCCACCCTCATGAATGGAGCCCGGCGTTTCCGGTGCAACGTGGCTGGGGATTCCACCTGGAAATGAGAATTGCTTGAACAGCCTTCTGATCCCGTCCACGGTTTGGGAGATGTGCGGGTAAACTTCGCTGTAAGTGCCCTCGAGATACGTGTTGGCGACGAGTCCCGGTCCACCGTGGCCGGGGCCCGCTACGTAAATGACGTTCAGATCGTATTTCCTGATCAGCCGGTTGAAATGAACGTAGATAAAATTCAATCCGGGAGTTGTGCCCCAATGACCGAGCAGACGAGGCTTGATATGTTCGAGTTTCAGCGGTTCCTGGAGCAACGGATCCGCATAGAGATAAATTTGGCCAACCGAGAGGTAATTTGCCGCACGCCAATAAGCGTGCATTCTGCGTAGCTCTTCTTGAGATAGAGGTTGCTTGGATTCGTGAGACCTTGCTGAGCCGGCTGTCGCTGAAGCCATCGTGCTGCCCTCCCGAAGTTGTATTGAAGTCGTCTGTTACCGGGCCGCGTGAGAAAGGATTAGCAGTGTAAGTTTATCCCGGCAAACTTGAACAGGCTATTACAACGATTTTATTGACCGTTGGCCCCGATTGTTTGAATGGAGGGCAATGGCGAACGGTCATGTTCCGGCAAGCAGCTAGGCGGAGATGCCTTCTCCGCGGGTCCGCTACGATTTCGGGCCATAGTAAGCCATAGTAGTTGATCATGACTCCGCATCTTGTTTCGTACACCAGAGTAAAAACGTGCGTGGAGCGCTTGCATAGCCAATACTGCCTCACACCGTGGACTCCCGCTTGCGTATCACCGGTCGAACCGACTCCGCCCCCGGAATCCGGATCCGGCTGGGGTAGATGAATATATCGAATTGATGTCGCTGTGGGCGCTTGGACATTTCCCTACCTTCCGCTAGATATTCCGTTTTGAATCAGTCGCAGCTACCTTATGAATTCCTTACGAATTGCTCAGGACTTCTTGAGAGGTCTTTCGCTATGGTTGCGTTTGTTGGGCGGACACTACTGGCGCACCGAGAGGCGTTCGCACGCTGGTGGGTCCTTTGTGGGTGCCATGACTCCGGTTATTTTCATAACGATTGCTTTCCTGAGTTGTTGGTTTTTGCTATACGCACTGATGGAGTGGACGCAAGACCGACAGCGCAAGTCCGGGCCCACGAGTGGAGCAGACAAGGAAATCAGTGGCAGAGAGCACTGGAACCAGCGCGTCGTTCATTTTAGAAACAAAGAAAGACTCTAGGAGAGAAAGATGCGTGTGATCGATCGAAACATGAAATTTGGGAGAGTGTGTCTGGTAATGATTCTCTGCGTGAGTATTACTCCTGGTGGTGTCTTTGCTGACGACGGCACCCCTTCAGGTACCGCGTCACCAGTCAAGATGGATGCCCCCAAACCGGGGCTGACCGAACGAGAGCAATATCTACTCGATCGAGTGGAGCAACTCGAGAGACGCGTTGAAGAGCTGGAGTCCAAGAGCGGCCAACTTGCGCCTGCGGCAAGTGTCTCGCAGCCCGGAACGAAAGATGCAGGCAGTGCTGGCGCAGCGGCTGAAACAGCAGCAGCTTCGTCCTCTTTACTTGCCCCCACGAGCGTAATTGGCCCCCAGGTTGGGCAACCCACGGAAAAGGGGAAGTCCGGTGGTGCTGCCACGGGCAAAGCGGCCAAGGCGGAGCCCTTTGCCTTCGCGGATTTCACGTGGCTAAATGGCAACGCTCGCACAAAAGATACGCCCTATGCGACATCCTTTTTCACTCCAGAGATTCGAGCGGACGTTGACTACGTCTACGACTTCGCTCATCCCAAAGACGACACCATCGGAGGGTCCAGTGAGGTATTTCGTTCTAGCGAGGTTCAGGTCACACAGCTGGGTGTAGGTGGTGATTTCCATTACGACAATGTCCGCGGGCGCTTGCTGACCCAGTTTGGTTTGTATTCGCAGACTACCCCGCGTAATGATGCCAGCCCTGCTCGTGGCCAATGGAATCTCGCCGACGCTTATCGGTATATCTCCGAAGCTTACGGTGGCTACCACTTCAATGCTCTCCACGGAATTAATGTCGACGCTGGCATCTTCATGTCCTATATCGGCCTTTTCAGCTACTACCAGTTCGACAATTGGGCCTATCAGCCCTCTTACGTTTCCTCGAATACTCCGTGGTTTTTCAATGGCGTGCGCGTACAGATTTTCCCGACAGAGCATTTGAAGATTGAGCCGTGGTTCACGAATGGCTGGCAATCGTATGGTCGATTCAACAATCGTCCAGGCCTGGGTGTGCAAATCCTGTACCGGCCAAACGGCTGGCTCTCAGTTCTTGGGAATCAGTACGCTTTGGGTGAGGATGCGCTAAATACGCCGGGGCGCGTGCGTTATCACACCGACGACAGTATTGAGGTGAAGTATTACGATCACCCCGAAAGGTTTATGGACAAGCTGGCCTTCTCATTCACTGGCGATATGGGTTGTGAGCATGGTGGCGGGGTCAGCTGCTACGGCAATTCTGCCAAAGGGCCCAAGCAGAGTTTTCTCGGCTACATGCTTTACAACCGCTGGTGGTTCGATAAGGACAGATACGGACTAACCATCGGCGGCGGACAAATTAACAACCCGGGGAGGTATCTTGTGCTGTTGCCGCCCATCAATGGTGCGACGGCGGCCTCAGGAACCCCTTATTTCACAGAAAATCCCGGCGATCCCTATAAAGCCTGGGATATTTCTGGAACTTTTGACTGGATGCCTAGTCAGTACATTACGTTCCGCTGGGAGTACAACCATCGGGCTGCGAATGTTCCTTATTTTTCCGGGCCCGGAGGCGTTACGCCCCCTGGCGGGAATCAAGGAACTGCTGGGTCGTTGGTGTGCCTGAACGCGTTTGCGACTTGCGACGGTACACCCGCCACTACCTGGTTCCCGGACCTGCGCAAGACGGAAAACCGCGGCACCATGGCGATCCTGGTGAAGTTTTGACCCGGGCGGACGACCGGCGTTTTGCCGAAAAGCGCGTGGATAGTTAAGAACTACGGAAACCAGGAAGATTTTGTTGGAAGGACATAACTCAAATGCTTGACGCGATTTTTGTCGTGACTACAGCGTTATTTTTCACACTCGCAATTTTTTACGTCCGTGGGTGTGAGCTGCTCGGAAAAGGACGTTCTCATGAACGTAGCTAACGCAATCCTGCTGCTTATTTGCGCGCTTCTCTGCGGCTATTTGCTGTACGCATTGCTGAAAGCGGAAGAGTTCTAAGATGACCGCAAATGGTTGGTTTCAAATCGGCTTCTTCGTGCTCGTAATTTTCCTGATCACTAAACCTCTGGGCGTGTTCCTGGCACGCGTGTTCAGTGGGGAGAAGACTTTTCTGGATCCGGTGTTACGGCCAATTGAGAAATTGGTGTATCGCCTCACAGGCATTGAGGAAAAGCACGAGATGCGTTGGACGGAATACGCCGTCGCGATGCTGCTCTTCAGCGGAGTGTCCATGGCGCTCCTTTATCTACTGGAGCGTGTGCAGAAAGTTCTTCCGCTCAATCCACAAAAATTCGTGAATCTGGAACCTGGGTTGGCGTTTGGCACCGCGGCATCTTTTACAACCAATACCAACTGGCAAGCCTACAGCGGTGAATCGACCATGAGTTATTTCACGCAGATGGCCGGTCTCGCGTATCACAATTTTGCTTCCGCAGCGGTCGGAATTGCCGTTGCGGTTGCGGTCATTCGCGGCATCGCGCGTAAGGAAACCGATAAGCTGGGTAACTTTTGGGTAGATACGACGCGTTGTTTACTGTGGGTTCTGCTGCCGATCTGTCTGGTGGGCTCAATGGTTTTCGTGTCACAAGGCGTCATACAAAACCTAAAGCCGTATACCGCGGTGGAATTGATCGAGCCGCAAACTGTGCAAGTCACCGGCTCCGACGGAAAAACCACTACGCAAACAGTGACGCAACAAGTTATTGCGCAAGGCCCGGTGGCGTCCCAAGAGGTGATTAAGGAGTTCGGCACTAACGGCGGAGGATTCTTCGGCGCCAACAGCGCGCACCCGTTTGAAAACCCCACGCCCTTTTCAAACTTCTTCCAGCTGGTTTTGATTTTCACAATTCCGTCTGCGCTCACTTATACCCTCGGCCGTATGACCGGTTCACAACGTCACGGCTGGGCTGTCTGGGCGGCCATGGCGTTTTTGTTTTTGGCTGGCGTGACCACCGCATATTGGGCCGAAGCCCGGGGAAATCCGCAGCTCGGCCGCATAAATCAAACCCGGAGCGCGATGCAGTCCGGCGGCAACATGGAAGGGAAGGAAGTGCGCTTCGGAATTGCGAACTCCGCTCTTTTTGCCACCGTGACCACCGACGCCAGTTGTGGCGCGATAAACGGCCAGCATGATTCCTTCACTCCGCTCGGCGGCATGGTGCCACTGATCAACATCATGCTCGGAGAAGTGGTTTTCGGAGGAGTGGGGGCGGGACTCTACGGAATCGTGGTTTTTGTGATCCTGGCGGTATTCATTGCCGGGCTGATGGTAGGGCGAACTCCAGAATATCTGGGCAAGAAAATCGAATCGTACGACGTCAAGATGGCCATGTTGGCAATTTTGGTCCTGACGTTTACCATCCTGGGCTTTTCCGCTCTTGCAATCATCAAGCCTTTCGGGACTTCAAGCATCTCGAATCCCGGACCTCACGGGTTGTCGCAAGTGCTCTACGCGTATGTGTCGTCAGCGGGCAATAACGGTTCCGCATTCAACGGCCTGAACGCGAACACTATGTGGTACAACACGAGCACTGCAGTCGCCCAACTATTGGGCCGCTTCTTCATGATTATTCCCGTGCTGGCTATCGCCGGAAGCCTGGCAAAAAAACGAATCGTTCCGGAATCTGTTGGGACTTTCCCGGTGACCGGCGGACTATTCGCCGGCTTGTTGGTCGCCACCATTGTCATTGTCGGAGCCCTCACGTTCTTTCCGACCCTGAGTCTCGGGCCCATTCTCGAACACCTGCTGATGGCGGCAGGGAAATCCTTCTGAGGTCTCCATGGATCCAGTCTCTCAAGTCCGGAAACAATCTCTTACCGACACGAAGATTCTCGCTCGTGCAGTGCGGGACTCATTTCGCAAGCTAGATCCTCGCACGATGTTTAAGAACCCCGTGATGTTTGTTGTGGAAGTAGGGGCGTTGCTGACGACCATTCAGCTCATATGGAACGCCGTACATCGAGCGGGTGAAGTTGGCTTCGGGCTGCAGATTACGCTGTGGCTGTGGTTCACGGTTCTCTTTGCTAACTTCGCCGAGGCCATGGCCGAAGGGCGCGGTAAAGCTCAAGCAGATACGCTGCGCAAATCACGAGCAGAAACAGAAGCAAAACGACTAAGAAAGGATGGCACGACTGAGAAAGTGCCCAGTTCGCAGTTGCGTTCCGGCGATGTCGTAGTGGTGATTGCGGGAGAGTTTATTCCTGGTGACGGGGAAGTTATCGAAGGCGTGGCGTCGGTGGACGAGTCGGCGATTACCGGAGAATCCGCGCCAGTTATTCGTGAATCCGGCGGGGATCGATCGGCTGTGACTGGTGGGACGCGCGTGCTCTCCGATGAAATCAAAGTACGCATCACCTCCAATCCCGGGGAGACGTTTCTCGACCGCATGATCCGCTTAGTCGAAGGAGCATCCCGTCAAAAAACGCCCAACGAGATCGCGCTGAATATTCTTTTAGCAGGCTTAACAATTATTTTCTTACTCGCGGTAGTCACGCTGCAGCCTTTCGCCATTTATTCCGGAGCGCCGCAGAGCATATTTGTTCTCGTTTCACTCCTGGTGTGTCTGATACCGACGACCATTGGTGGCTTGCTGTCGGCCATCGGAATAGCCGGCATGGATCGCATGATTCAACGGAATGTAATCGCCATGTCAGGACGCGCGGTCGAAGCATCGGGTGACGTAGACGTATTGCTGCTCGATAAAACCGGCACGATAACTTTGGGCAACCGCGCCGCCACACACTTTTTTCCGGCACCTGGCATAGAAGAGGCGCATCTTGCGGACGCCGCACAACTTTCTTCGTTCGCCGACGAAACCCCGGAAGGTCGTTCCATCGTGGTGCTCGCCAAGGATCGCTATAAACTTCGCGGCCGCGATCTTTCTACTCACCCAGCAACGTTCATTCCATTTTCCGCGCAAACCAGAATGTCCGGCGTGGATATGGACGGTCGCGAAATCCGCAAGGGCGCTCCCGAGTCCATCTTGCAATTCTGCGCCAATCACGGAAGTGGCGCCTCCGCCGAACTGCAAGTGTGCATCCGGGGTATTGCGAATGCCGGCGGAACACCGCTGCTCGTTTCAGAGAACGGGCGGGTACTGGGCGCTATCGCTCTGACGGACATCGTAAAAGGCGGAATGCGCGAGCGTTTCGACCAACTTCGCGCCATGGGCATTCGCACCATGATGATCACCGGTGACAATCCTCTTACCGCTGCAGCGATCGCTCGCGAGGCTGGAGTTGATGACTTCCTTGCCGAGGCGAAGCCCGAAGACAAGATGGCGCTGATCAAGCGCGAGCAAGCAAAGGGCAAACTCGTGGCCATGACCGGTGACGGCACCAACGATGCTCCAGCGTTGGCGCAAGCAGATGTTGGCGTGGCCATGAATACGGGCACGCAAGCCGCAAAGGAAGCCGGCAACATGGTCGATCTCGATTCCAATCCAACCAAGCTGATCGAGATCGTTGAAATCGGGAAGCAATTGTTAATCACACGAGGCGCGCTCACCACGTTTTCTGTGGCCAACGATGTGGCCAAGTATTTCGCCATTATTCCTGCAATGTTCGCGGGAGTATTTCCTGTGCTGGGGGCGCTGAACGTGATGCGCTTGCACACACCTGAATCGGCAATCTTATCCGCAGTGATTTTCAACGCGGTAATCATCATTGCCTTGGTGCCACTTGCTCTGCGCGGCGTGCGTTATCGACCAATGGGAGCGGCGGCGCTGCTTCGTCGCAACCTGTTGCTATATGGCGTCGGCGGAATCATTGCTCCGTTCATAGGAATCAAGATTATTGACGTAATGCTTACGTATCTGCGCTTTGTCTAGGGGTTTTATGAAAAAGAATATTCTTACCGCCATATGGTTCACTCTGGTGACCACCGTCATATTCGGCGTGATTTACCCGCTGGCAGTCACCGCCATGGCGCAGCTACTTTTTCACGACCGCGCGAATGGACAACTCCTGGAGAGAAACGGAAAGTTAGTTGGCTCAAGGATGATTGGACAGGCGTTCACTAGCCCCGGCTATTTTCATCCACGGCCTTCGGCCGCTGGAACCGGGTACGATGCCACCGCCAGCGGCGGCTCAAATCTGGCCCCCACGAATAAAAATTTAATCGAGCGAGTCAAAGGCGATGTACAAAAACTTCACGCCGAAAACCCAAACGCTGCGATTCCAGTCGATTTGGTGACCACCTCAGGCTCCGGCTTGGACCCTGACATCTCGCCCGATGCTGCAGACTTTCAAATTCCCCGAGTGGCTCATTCGCGCAACATGAAACAAGAAGACGTCCGTGCACTGGTACAGAAGCACACCAAAGGGCGCGACCTGGGTTTTCTAGGGGAACCACGCGTGAACGTTCTGGAACTCAATCTCGAACTCGACGGCTTCCACAACGCCCACTAACATTTTTCGGCGTGAATTTCTGTGGGATGACATGTCTTGCCGTCGCCCGCTCTCACAACAGTATTTTTTGTCCGCCAGGAAACTGGCAACCTACCATCTCTCTGGCACTGCCACATCTGGCAACTTGATCCAACTTGATCTACGGAATGTCTTTCGGCTCGCCATCCCAATACAAATCAATAAGTTAGACAAACTTCGCGGCGTCGCGCGCTTCGGCCCACGCGGTGCACTTCTCCTGGGCGTGAGGCGTTTGCCATGACAGGAATGCGAAGCCTGAACGAAACATCGAACCCCCAGCCAAAGTTCGTTGGAAAACATTCCCGTTCTTCTATCCTGCAAATCGATGTCTGGATGCCTAGCAAGATTGAGGCTATCTCACCGCTGGTTGATCGATTGATGCGGCTGATTGAGAGAGCCAAATGTGTTCCAGGAGCGGAGTTCGATGTCGAGTTGGCGATTCGCGAAGCGCTGGGAAATGCCGTCGTGCACGGCAATCACGAAAATCCTAATAAAAAAGTACACATCCGATGCCGTTGTGAATCCGCCAACGAAGTGTCCATCGTCGTGACCGATCAGGGCGAAGGATTTGACTTCCTGAAGATACCCGGCAACGGTCTCACATCGAATCCGGCGGACTCACATGGGCACGGCATCCAGCTGATGCGAGCGTATATGGACGACGTGCGCTTCGATCGAGGCGGGGCGGAAGTTCATATGCGCAAGCGTTTGCGAGATACGTCTTCTTCATAAACGTCACGGTCTAGGCGCAAGCCTCGAAATTGATGCGACAAGCCGAAGGGTGGACGATCGAAGATCGGTGGACGAAGCGCGAGTCATGGGAATGCTACGAATTACGATCGCTGAGACAGTCACCGAACAAAAGTGGACGCTTGAAGGTCGACTCGTTCAGCCGTGGGTCTCGGAGTTGAAGTCCAACAGGGCGAGAACAGGAACGGCTCGCCGAGAACGCAAGTGTGTGGTGGGCCTTACAGGAGTGACTTGCATTGACAAGAGCGGGGAGAAAGCGCTCGCCGCGTTATTCAAAGAAGGCGCGGAACTCATCGCGACCGGTACTTACACGCGGTACGTCGTGCACAACATCGAGAAGAAAAAGTCGGATCGCCAATTGTGAGGAAAGGAGTACGTCGTGCATAGAGAAGAGCTGAATTGGTTGTTGCAAACGATCAACGGCGCCGCGACCGCCGAACGCTTCGTGTTAGCCCAGTACGAACACGGAAGAATTTCCCTGGAAGTGATGGCCGATGTTGTCCGCGAACGGGGATGGATCAACGGCGCCGCGAATCAGTTCTTTAACGTGCTTACCTCTGACTCGAGCCAATACGCGCCGTCAGACATACCAATTGTTATTGCCTTAGGAGTAACCGGATGACCGCGCAATGTTCAGAAATTTACCAAGGCAGTGGAACCGGCGTGCCGGCCAAGCGGCGCACCGATGCAAGCGAGGAATACGTGTTTATTGCCGCGGCAAAACGTGGAGATTCCGTTGCGTTTGAGTTTCTGTGCAAACAGTCCGCAAAAATGGTCTTTCGCGTAGCACGACGAATGATGCGGAACAACGAGGATGCAGAAGATGTGTTGCAGGAATCGTTTCAACAGGCGTTTATTCACCTCGATAGCTTCAACGGAGGTTCCCGGTTTTCAACGTGGTTGTCCCGCATTGCGATCAATGCTGCGCTGATGAAACTCCGCAAGAAGCAACATCTGTGGGATGTGTCGCTGGATGAATCGGACGAAGACGAACAGTCGTCTGCCCGCGTTGACGTCGAAGACCAAGGCCTGAATCCCGAACAACTCTATGCACAAATGGAACGGCAACAAATTCTCTCCGAGGCCCTCAATGAGTTAACGCCAGGAACGCGAAAAGCGATCGAGCTACACGAAATTGACGAGCGATCCGGCGAAGAGACTGCGCAAATCATGGGAATTTCCGTTAGCGCGGTGAAGGCCAGAGTGTTTCATGGGCGAAGAAAATTGCGCGAGAAATTAAAGCATTATGTCGGGCCGGCCTGGGCATCGGCTGGGCCGTTCAATGAGCGATCGATCACAGGAGATGTCTCACAGGATCAAAGCCCCGCGGTGCTGTGATGGCTAAAGGGGAAGAGGCCTTCATGATGACGTTTCTGTTCATCGCAGTATTGACGATTTTGGGATTTCTTTCTTTCACCGACCCCGAGGGAGTTGTCGATCCAAGACATCGTCACTGATCGGATCCGAGTCGCTGGCTGCACTCAGGCGCGACAGCTCACACCGCCCTGCCCTCCGCCGGCATCGTCTTTCGCTCTTGAATCAGCGATGCCGTCATTACAGCCACGAGCCCCGACAACCCCTGTCGGGACCCGTGGCGCGGAGATGCTACGGTGTACATGATGAAATCGAGAACAATCGGCTACGAAAAGAGAGGGCTCAGGTATGACATCAAAGAGCAAGAAAGGTGGGACTTTGGAGCTTCAGGAGCTTCACGCAAGCCCCATGCAGCCTCATCCAGAAGATATTTCTGCAAACCAAGCACTAAATCACAACGAGATCAGGCGACGCGCTTATGAAATCTATCTGGAGCGTGGCGGCCTGCCAGGGCATGAGCTAGAGGACTGGCTCCAGGCTGAAAGCGAATTGGAAAGTGCCGCTGTTTTCACAAGAGACTGGGATGCTCTTCCGCAGCGACATACTCCCAATTCCGGAAAAGGAAATTGACATTCGGCTCACGGCGAAAATGAAAAGGAGAATCCAATGACGATGCTGTTGATATTAGTAATCGTGTTCGGCGGAGCTCTTGCAGCGGCCGCGGTGACATACACACACGCTTCGCGCAAGAAGAGAGAGTCGATCCAACTTGGCGTAGGTAGGAAATTCCGCCTTTAGGAGTTAGTGAGTTAGGGAACACAAGGGGGAGCAGTGAGTGACGTCCATTTTATTCTTGGCTATGTGTCGCGGCGACTCTCCGGCGCCGTCTTCGCAGCGCTCGCCATCATGGGCTTTTTTGCCTCAGGGTGCAACCGGGGCCGGGCAGCAGCCGCGGTGCCGACGCCGGAGGTCCAAGTGGCCATGGTAGAACAACGCGATGTCCCGGTGTACAGCGAGTGGGTAGCGACGTTGGATGGTTATGTGAACGCCCAGATCCGGCCCCAGGTCTCAGGCTACATAATCAAGCAAAACTACGCGGAGGGCTCGCTGGTTCGCAAAGGTCAAGTGCTGTTCGAAATAGATTCGAGGCCCTTCGTGGCTGCCCTCGACCGCGCAAAAGGCGATCTTGCGCAGGCGCAAGCACAACTTGGCAAAAGCACGCTTGATGTGGAGCGTGACAAACCTCTTGCCGAAGCCATGGCCATCGCCAAGAGCCAATTAGATAACGAGGTTCAGGCCAAGCTCGGTGCTCAGGCCGCCGTAGAATCGGCCAGGGCAGCCGTGGAGCAAGCCGCACTCAACCTCGAGTGGACGAAAGTCACCTCGTTGGTGGATGGAATTGCGGGGATTGCACAAGTTCAGATCGGCAACCTTGTGGGTTCCAGTTCAATCTTGACTTCAGTTTCGCAAGTGGAACCCATCAAAGCTTATTTCCCGATCAGCGAACGGGAGTACGTCCTCGTACAAAAAGAAGGCAATACAGTTTCAAGCAAACACACTATCCGTTTCTTCGGAAGCTCACTCGAACTGATTCTGACGGATGGGAGTGTCTACCCTCAAAAAGGCAAAATCCTGCTCGCAGATCGCCAAGTGGATGCAAACACGGGGACGATCCGCATCGTCGCGGCCTTTCCCAATCCCGGCAACGTTCTCCGTCCCGGTCAGTACGGACGTGTGCGTGTCGAAACCGACATGAAAAAAGGCGCTCTGCTGCTACCGCAGAGCGCTGTTGCGGAATCGCAGGGAACCTATCAGGTGGTGGTTGTCGGTAGCGATCATAAAGTCAGTATGCGCACCGTGAAGCCCGGCGAGACCGTTGGGACGATGTGGGTTATTGACGAGGGCCTGAAACCGGGTGAGCAAGTCGCGGTGGAAGGACTACAAAATCTCAAGCAAGGAACTCTCGTAACGCCCAAGCCCGTTCATCTTTCCGAGGAAGGAAACTGAGTTATGTCGAAGTTCTTCATCGACCGCCCGATCGTCGCGATGGTGATCGCCATCCTTATGGTGATTGTGGGTGCAGTCACCGTCACGAGCTTGCCCGTGTCGCAGTTTCCTAACATCGTTCCACCCGAAATTCAGCTGCAGGCCAGCTATGTTGGCGCGGACGCGCAGACCCTGGAGCAATCCGTCGCCACGCCTATCGAACAGCAAATCAACGGCGTGGACAACATGAACTACATGTACTCGCTGAACGCTACTGGCAACTCACAAACCACCATGGTCGTGGACTTCGACCTGAAGACGGACCCGAACACCGATCTCATCCTCACACAGTCGCGCGAGCAATTGGCTGCTGGTCAGCTTCCTCCGGACGTTAATACCTATGGGGTCACCATCAAAAAGTCCGTGACCGCGCCGCTCATGCTGGTCGGGATATTTTCCCCGAATGGCACTTACGATACAAAGTTCCTCGGCAATTACGCCTACATCAACCTCAACGACCCCATCGCCCGCTTGTACGGTGTGGGCCAGACTCAGGTCTTCGGCGCGGGGCAGTATGCGATGAGGCTCTGGGTACAACCTGACAAACTGGCGAAGCTGGGCATCACGGTCACGGACATCGTCAATGCAGTGCAAGCCCAGAACACGGTCAATCCTGCTGGCCAGGTCGGCGGCGAGCCGGCTATGGCGAACCAGCAATTCACGTATTCCGTGCTTGCGCAAGGCCGCTTGACGTCCCCGGAACAATTCGAAAACGTGATCGTGCGCGAGGCCCTAGATGGCGGGACCGTTCGCGTGAAAGACGTCGCCCGCGTCGAGCTGGGCGCTCAGGACTACAGTATTGTCAGCCGCTTGAATGGCAAGCCCGCCATCGTCATTCCCGTCTACCAGTTGCCCGGTTCCAATGCCGTCCAAACCGCGGCGGGCGTTCGAAAGCTGATGGCCGAGATGAAGCAGCGCTTCCCGCAAGACATGGATTACGCCATATCGCTTGACCAGACGAGCGCCGTAACGGAAGGCATAAAGGAAATTATCGAAACTCTTTTGATTGCCATCGCACTGGTGATCCTGGTGGTCTACCTTTTCCTGCAGGACTGGCGCGCTACCCTGATTCCGATGTTGGCGGTTCCCGTCTCGCTGGTGGGCACGTTTGTTCTCTTCCCGCTGTTCGGCTTTTCTATCAATACCCTTTCCATGTTCGGGTTGGTGCTGGCCGTCGGCCTGGTGGTCGACGATGCTATCGTCGTCGTCGAAGGCGTCCAACGCCACATCGACGAGGGTCTTAGTCCTAAGGACGCAGCTCGAAAAGCAATGCAAGAACTCTCGGGCCCAGTCATCGGTATCGCTCTGGTTCTCTCGGCGGTTTTCGTGCCGACAGTCTTTATCCCAGGCATCACCGGACGGCTCTACCAACAATTTGCCTTGACCATCGCAATCTCAGTGATCCTCTCAGCTTTTAACGCCCTCACGCTAAGCCCGGCGCTTGGCGCGCTACTGCTCCGGCCAAAGAAGGAAAGTCGTGGGCCGCTCGGAAAGTTTTTTGAATGGTTCAATCGCATTTTCGAACGCGCTTCCAAGCGCTATGTCCGAGTATCGGGCGGGCTAATTCGGAAGAGCGCGCTGGCGCTGGCGTTGCTTTTGGCTAGCGGTCTTGCCGGAGCTTTCTTTGGCAGCCACGTACCATCCAGCTTTCTGCCCGATGAAGACCAGGGCTATGTGTACATCAACATGGACCTTCCGAATGCCGCTTCGCTGGAGCGCACCAGCGCAGCGGCGCGACAGGTTGAGGATATCCTCGCCAACACCCCAGGCGTGGAATACACGACGAGCGTCGTTGGCTTCAGCTTGCTCAGCTTTGTCCGGACCACTTACAACGGCTTCTTTTTCGTCACGCTGAAGCCCTGGAGCAGCCGCGAAACGCGCGCGGAACAATTTCAGGAAATCAAGGTGCGCTTGAACCAGCAGCTTAGCAAGCTTCCGCAAGGAACCGCTTTCAGCTTCTCACCGCCAGCGATCCCTGGCGTCGGCACTTCTGGCGGATTTCAGTTCGTGCTCGAAGACCGTGCCGGGCGGGACATCCCCTTTCTGGCAGCGAACCTGGAGAAGTTCCTGGCCGCTGCCCGCAAACGCCCCGAAATTGGCTCGATATCCACATCCTTTCTACCGAGCGTCCCGCAAAAGTTTTTGGAGGTCGACCGGCAGAAAGTACTGAAGCAAGGTGTGCCCCTCTCCGACGTTTACAGGACCATTCAGGCCTTCATGGGCGGGCTGTTCATCAACTACTTCAACAATTTCGGCCGCACTTGGCAGGTGTACGTGGAGGCCGAAGCGCCTTACCGGTCGAATATGGAGAACCTCGGGCAATTCTATGTGCGCAACAGCGGGGGTGACAGCGTTCCACTGTCCGCCCTGATGAAGTTTGAGTCGCGTTCCGGCCCCGAATTCACGATGCGTTATAACGAGTATCGCTCAGCGCAGATCAACGGCAGCGCCGCGCCGGGTTATAGCTCGGATCAGGCGACAGCGGCCCTGGAAGAAGTTTTCAGGCAGACCATGCCCCGTGAAATGGGCTACGACTACATGGGCATGTCCTATCAGGAACAGCAGGCACGGCAGGGGCTCCCGGCTTCCGTGATCTTCGGCTTCTCGCTATTGTTCGTGTTCCTAATTCTCGCGGCGCTGTACGAAAGCTGGTCGCTGCCGTTTAGCGTTCTCCTGAGCACGCCTGTCGCGGTATTCGGGGCCTTTGGGGTGTTGTGGCTGCGCCGGACCGTGCTCAGTGCTTTCTATCCGGCTTACATGGTGCAAATCGAAAACGATGTCTACTCGCAAATTGGATTAGTGATGCTCATTGGTTTGGCCGCAAAGAACGCGATTCTTATCGTGGAGTTCGCCAAGGAGGAATACGAAAAGGGAAAACCTCTGGTCGATGCTGCGCTCGAAGGGGCAAAGCTTCGTCTGCGTCCGATTCTGATGACGTCCTTTGCGTTCATCCTCGGCTGCGTGCCGCTCTGGATAGCGACCGGCGCAGGATCGGTAGCACGCCAGGTTATGGGCACTACCGTGATCGGTGGCATGCTGGCCGCAACCGGCATTGCCATATTCATAATTCCTGCGCTGTTCGTTATGGTCGAGCGTTTGGCAAAAACCCACGGCGGCGCGCACAGTGCTGCTCTTCCGGAGCCCAACCCGTCGGAGGCAGACTGACGTGAGAAGCCTTGTCGCTTTTTACTTGGTTGTGCTTCTTAGTTCTGGCTGCGCTGTCGGGCCGAACTACAAGAGACCTAGCGTAAGCGTTCCCGACACATATCGTGGAGCTATGCCGCACGAGTCACAACAGCCTGCAGCGGAATCGCTCGGTGACCAAAAATGGTGGGAGCTGTTTCAGGACCAGCAGCTTCAAGACCTGATTCACACTGCTCTCCGGCAAAACTACGACGTTTGGATTGCAGCAGCGCGGATCCTCGAAGCCCAGGCGCAAGTTGGCATCACACGCGCCGACGGGTTGCCCACGATTAATGCCGGAGCTCAGTCTTTCGATCAACGCTCTGCGCGCACAAAATTATTCCATGAGTACGATACAAGCGCTCACCAGGTGGATCTCTCATTGGCTTGGGATCTCGATTTCTGGGGAAAGTATCGGCGCGCCAACGAGTCCGCACGGGCAAGCCTGCTAGCCTCTCAGTGGGCGCGTGAAGCGGTCATCAACACACTGGTGAGCGATGTTGCCGCAGCTTACTTCCAACTTCGTGAACTCGACCTGCAACTTGAAATCTCCCGTCGCACGCTAGCTTCGCGTCAGAACTCGCTACAACTGACTCAGGTGCTCGCAAAAGGTGGCGGCACATCCATGCTCGACGTCCGGCAGGCGGAACAGTTGGTATTCACTGCCGCCGAAACCATTCCCGATCTCGAGCGCCGCATTGAAAAGCAAGAAAACTTCATAAGCACACTGCTAGGAAATAATCCTGGTCCCATCGCGCGTGGATTAAACTTGACCGATCAGCCGCATTCGCCGGACGTTCCCGCTGGGCTTCCTTCTACGTTGCTGGAGCGGCGGCCCGACATTCGCGAGGCCGAAACACAATTGATAGCGGCCAACGCGCAAATTGGAGTAGCGAAAGCAGCGTACTTCCCACAAATCACCTTGACCGCGAGCGGCGGATTTCAGAGTTCAGCGCTTACGAGCCTGTTTACGGGTCCTGCTGGGTTGTGGAGCTTCGGAGGATCACTGGTGCAACCGGTCTTCGCCGGAGGAAGAATTCGCTCCGGCGTGAGGTTATCCGAAGCTCGGCAGCAGGAAACGCTGCTCATCTACGAGCAGACCATCCAGCAAGCTTTTCGTGGCGTTTCTGACGCGCTGGTCGAGTATCGCAAGGACCGGGAATTCCGAGAGCAGCAACAACAGCTGGCACTCTCCGCTCAGGAGGCGGCACATCTTTCTGAGATGCGTTATCGAGGTGGCGCTACCAGCTACCTGGAGGTACTGACCAACGAAACTAATTATTTTGATGCTGAGTTGGGACTCGCTGAGGCTCAGTTGAACGAGCTCTTAGGTCTGGTCAGCATCTATCGAAATCTTGGTGGAGGCTGGCAACAACAATGAGTACCGCGACCCAAAAGCCTGCGGCCTGGACTCAATCGCATTACCGCACGGATCGCCGGCGAACGCGTGGACAAAGCTCTCTCGGCTACCATGAGGTGAGCCGATGATCTTTCTGCGCGAAGGTGGTGCTGCGATCGTTCTCGTAACGCTTACGCTTTCGTTGCAGTGTGCCGGGATGGCCGCGGTGATTGCTTGGGCAAGGCCCAGTTTTGCGCCCGACGTTCTCAGGTTAGGGCCGATCCGTTCCGCCATGCTGATGATGCGATTGATGACTGCGTTCATCTGTTTACACGTATTGGAGATTCTGGTCTGGACTGCCTTTTATCGCTGGCTCTGCTTTCGAGTATGGGAATCTGCCTTTTACTTCTCGGCCGCCAGTTATGCGACCGTCGGCTACGGCGATGTCGTTCTCCCACAGATGTGGCGAACCTTGGGTCCAGTGGAAAGCATCATCGGCGTGCTGATGTGTGGATTGTCGGCGAGCTTCCTGTTCGCCATCGTGAGCAGGCTAATCGACCGTGAGGCTCGGGCGTCAAACAGTCTCACTGCACACACGGGACGCAAGGTACTTTGGCAATTCTCGACGCGTCGCAACTCACCGCACGATTCGCCGTGGGTCAGACCATAAATGATAGAGGACATAGAGGACATGTAAGGAGGAAGTTACTAATGGGCGCAGTTGTAAAAAATCCAATTACTCAATTGACGCAGGCTTCTGCGCTGTTGTGATTGACATTTGATCTCGTCGCCGCTGCTCGAGCCTCTCTCACACGATTTATCCTTGTTTTATGACTCGTCAGAAGAAATCGTGGGTTGATACCAGCTCAGGTAGCTTGCCAAGTGAGTGATAGAGGGCCGGTTCGAGTACCCGATAGATGCGAAAGCCGTAGGATTTTCTCATGGTGACTTTAGCCTTGTTGTTCAGGCCCTCTACGACCCCACTGGAAATCGGCTTTTGAGCCCGGAACTCTCTTTGCCGACCCAAAGCAAACGGGTGACGTCGAGATCGATCTGATAGACCAGTGTCAGATACTTGTGTCCTTTGGAGTACTGGATTTCATCGACGCCGATGGCGTCGATCTGGCCGAGCGTCCGGTGTTGCAGACCCCAGGTGACGACATGTTCGACCGCGTCGAAAACCTTGTCCCAGGATGTGCGAAATGCCTCCGCCGTCTCTCTCCATGACAATCGCCGCGCCCAACGGGCTAGGAAGAGCATGTAGGCTTTGGTCAGTGTGCGTTTGCCGTCGCGCCAGCGAACTTCTTCGACAGCCACAACGCCGTACGGCGGGCGGGTCGGGGCCATGCTCCCTCGAAGTCTAATCGCAGGAATCAGACTGCAGCGATGGACAAGGGAAGCGGGGTTCGAACCCGCGCCCATTAACAAAACGCAAGTTATGATTCTTACAAACGCAGAAATGTCAGAACGTTTTTTCTATTATGGCCCATCAGGCAGGTAGCGCCCAAACCGACCAAAACCAACCCCGCCGTTCCTGGTTCCGGAACACCAACCGGAGGATCAGGGCTAGTTACGATTGGCGGTGCAGTAGTACCGCTGCTCCCACTACCGCTACCCCCACCGGGAAGCGGCAAGAACGAAACGATGGCAGCAGGAACAAAGGGCGGAATGGACGATTCAGCAGGCCGAGTAGCAGACGCTGAGGGAAATGCGGGAAGCGGTGCTGAATACGCGGCCAGATAAGGAGTCGATACGAAAGGGCCGAACATTGAAGCGTTAAGTTCTTCGGCCGTCGGCTCGACAAGAGCGTTGGGTTTGCTTGGAAGAGCGGAAACCCGATTTCCGCAACGAGTTCGCGCCATTGCACGCCCATCCGTCAACATCGTCTCGCCCTTCGGCAGCGTCAATTTGTGCTTGGTCCAAAAGACGTCATCTCCAATGCGGTAGGAAACGTACATCGATTGCGCGGCACGTAGAGTCACGCGGCGAACTCTGGCGAGATCAAAGTCGAAATAATGTCGCGCGACCACTGGGTCCCTGGTCACGGCTTGCCGCAACTCCTGCAGCGACTCCGCGCCGCCAGGAATAATTGAATACGCAAAAACCACCCGATGATCTTTTTCGAAGTGTTCGCCAGCGGAAGAAAGGGGCCAAATAGGGGCAGTTGCAACTTCTGGCGTTGTTAGTAATTCCTTTGTACTCCGGTGGGCATTGAGCGAAGCCCAAAATATGATCGGGGTGCAGAGCGTCAGAAAAGCGATGGAAAAAGATAGTCGTCCAGAACTGCGCCCCAAAAAGCTTGCCATCGTAAATTGCCTCATTTTACCCGGCCTTTAACGGCGCTTTTCCACCTTGAAAGACCGGCACTTTCGATGAGGCAATTCTACGGGGGCTGATGTCTGGCTCCTATAGCCTGGCCAGTCCAAACGTCTGTACTATGGGTCCCATTGAACGAGGTTTATCAGATAGGGATGAGAAGGCCGGTCTCCACGGGATGCGATACGCTCCCAATGATCGACGTGCTTTTAAGCACAAGAAAAGGAGACCGGCGATGAAGAAGATTAGCACTGCGCAGGCATATGGGAAGGAAATTTTGAAGAGCAAAGCTAACGATCGGTGTAGATCTGGGAGATCGCTGGCCGTTTTACTGTGTTTTGGAGGACTTACGCACAATGACGCAAACGGCGGTGGAGAAATGTAACGTTTGTCATGCTTATGAACTGAGTTAAAAACCTTGGCGCGCCCCAGAACGAATTGTCGCCCCAGGGCCATGTAGAATGTGAAGGGGGCCAATATGAAAGATGAGATAGCTAAAGAGATCGTCGACGAATTGCGTTTGATTCGGGAAGAACTGCAAAATCTCACGATGGCCGTTAGGTCGAAAGCTAGCAATTCTGAAAACGCCTACGGTGGCAAGTCGCGCAAATCTTATCAGGCGCGTCCTCCGTACCCGCGCGATCCTGGTCACTCGGGAGTGAAGCCACATAGGAACATACGCCCGGGAGAGCCACGCAGCCAGTGGCATCAAAATTTTCCAAAGGATAAGCAATAATACAGGCACGGCGTCGCGTAAATCGGACACGCTGTCGGGCAAAATCTACTTGTCCAGTAAGCGCGTTTGGCCGTAGCCGCCCGGCGGCGGACGCTTCGCGTGAGGCGAACGGAGCAGTGGTTGCTTGTTGGTTGAGATAAGTTTGGGTCACAAGGAGGCACCCTGTGACCCATCTTCGTAAATTGATGCTGGAGGAACTCCAGCGTCTTAACTACTCTGAAGAAACTATACGCAGTTACATCCACGCCGTCGAAGATTTTTCTCGACCGTTCAACTGTTCCCCGGACTGCTTGGGTCCTCGACACATTCGTGAATATCAGGTCGACCTGTTTCACATACGGAAGTTGTCATCGAGCACGGTGGCGATCCATCTGGCGGCCCTGCGGTTCTTCTACACCAAGAAGCTCAAGAAGGGCTGGAGCATCGCCGACACTCCCTATCCGAAAGGAGCGCATCACCTGCCAGCGATCCTCAGCCAGGAAGAAGTCGCGCAACTCATCGATGCGGCCTCCACTCTTTTCCATCGCACTCTGCTGATAACCCTCTACGCCACCGGTACCAGGAACGCCGAGTTGACGCGACTAAAGTTCAGCGACGTCGACAGCAAGCGCATGGTGATTCACATCCAAGGTGGCAAGGGGCGCAAAGACCGCGACGTGATGCTCAGTCCTAAATTGCTTGAAGAACTTCGTGAGCATTGGCACCGCTTACGCCGAAAACCAAGAGTCTGGCTCTTTCCGGGCAACCACGACCATTGCGCCGATCACCCGATCGATACGAAAACCGTTTGGCATACGTGCCAGCAAGCCGCCCAGCAAGCTGGCATCCAGAAAGGTGTTCATCCTCACACGCTTCGTCACTATGCCGAGTTCCGAACTATGCCGAGTAGAACTGGTATTAGCCCCATTTTGGGCCGTTTTGAGAAATCCGCGCACGGCATAGTTTTTCATCTCTTTGACTGTGCAGTCTGGGAATGGTCGGCATTGAAAGACTGTCGAGCCTGTCTCGTCTGGGTACTACTGACAGAGATAAGCCGTATCAAACCGGGCCGCGGATGCACTCTTATGGCGTCAAGTTCGCAGGAACCTTATGGGGGTGACGCCTGCCAGCTGCCTCAAAGAGCTCGAGCTGGGCCTTCGGACTATGCCGAGTAACCTGTCCGCTAAATCACGGGCACGCTTATTTTGGGCGTCGTTTTGGCGGATTGGTCGAGATTGCCCGGCATAGTTCGGAACTCGGCATAGTCCTCACTGTTTTGCGACCCATCTACTCGAGAATGGTGTTGACCTGCGCACCATTCAAATCCTGTTAGGTCATAACGATCTGAAAGAGACGGCCCGTTACCTGCATCTCTCCCAACGTCACCTGCATGCGGCCGCGAGTCCATTGGATTCACTGCCGCTGAAAGGCGCTTCACCGCAGGAGGAATAGATGGCCCGGCCACCGCTGGAGGTGGCCGATCTGGTCCGCGCCGCGGGAGATGCCTTCATCAAACGAAATCGCCACTGGCTCCGTTGGAAGCACATCAAAGTATTGCTGGCCATTCGCCGGTGTCGTACCGCCGCACTCTGCCAAAAACTCAAAATTCATCTGCACGTTCATTGTGTTGTTCCTGCCGGCGGCCTCTCACTTGATCACACCCGCTGGGTTCGTTCGCGAGACAACTACTTCCTGCCCAAAGAAGTGCTGCGGGAAATCTTTCGCGGCAAGTTTGTCGATGCGCTCGAGCAGGCTTTTCAGAATGGCCAGCTTCGCTTCGAGGGAGATCTGAAACTCCTCGCTCAGCCCAAGATCTTTGCCGCCTGGCTGCGGCCGCTGTTTCGACAACCCTGGGTGGTCTACTTGAAACGTCCCTTCGGTGGCCCCGGATATGTGCTGCACTATCTGGGCCGCTACACTCATCGTGTGGCCATCTCCAACCATCGCCTAGTCTCCCTCAGCGATAGCCAAGTCACCGTTCGCTGGCGTGATTCTGCTCACCACAACGAACAGAAGTTGCTGCCCCTATCGCTCGATGAATTCTTGTGCCGCTTCTTACTGCGCATTCTTCCCAAAGGCTTCGTGCGCATCCGTAACTTCGGCTTTTTGGCCAATCGCAAACGCGCCACACTCCTACCGCTTTGCTTTCAGTTGTTGGGTTCGGAACAACCGCCGCAAGCCGAACAACACGCCTCTTCCACCGAAGACTGTCCCGATCTTTGGCGCTGCCCTAAATGCGGTGGACCGATGAAGGTCATCGAAAGGCTCACCGCTGCCGAAATCCAACTTCATTCTCCACCACGGATCAGCTCTGCGGCATG
>Ga0193728_1000076_pt1 | contig 40882 bp, 36 predicted proteins | sample U1c1metaG_FD_143037 | JGI IMG/M metagenome (GOLD analysis project Ga0193728, IMG submission 143037) | Soil microbial communities from a riparian zone of the East river system, Colorado, United States - U1c1 | ecosystem: Environmental > Terrestrial > Soil > Riparian zone | place: USA: East River... | reverse complement strand
AGCCAGCGGAACCATCATCGAAGCATCGCTGGACAAGGGCCGCGGGTATGTGGCTACAGTATTGGTTCAGAATGGTACGCTGGCCATGGGCGATATCGTAGTGTCCGGACAGTATTTTGGCAGAGCCAAAGCCATGTTCAATGAAAGAAATAAAAAAATAGAAGATGCTCCTCCGTCAAGTCCGGTGTTGCTGTTGGGATTGAACGGAGCTCCCCAGGCTGGTGAAAAATTCAAGGTATACGAAGATGAAAGCGAAGCCAAGGAAACGGCCACCAAGCGTGCGCAAATCCTGCGCGAGCAAGGCATCAGGACCAAGAAACACATTACCCTGGATGAGATCGGCCGCAGGCTGGCCCTGGGTAATTTCAAGGAGCTGAACCTGATCATCAAGGGCGATGTGGATGGTTCCGTCGAAGCCCTGAGTGATTCATTACAGAAATTATCAACCGAGGAGATAGCCGTTCATATCGTGCACAAAGCGGTAGGTGCCATCACAGAAAGCGACGTGTTGCTGGCTACGGCTTCCGATGCAGTGATCGTAGGGTTCAACGTCCGTCCGTCGCAGCAGGCTTCCAGGCTGGCGGAAAATGAGGGTGTGGAAATAAAAACCTATTCGATCATTTACAATGTCATCGAAGAAATCAAGAGTGCTATGGAAGGCATGCTGGAACCAAAGATCCAGGAAAAAGTCGTCGCGAATGTGGAAGTCCGCAATGTGTTTAAATTCGATAAGGCCACCGTGGCCGGATGTTATGTGTTGGAAGGCAAGATCTACAGGAATGCAAAGATCAGGCTGGTAAGAGATGGTATTGTGATCTATCCGATCGGCGAAGGGGCATCGGCAGAACTCGCCTCCCTGAAACGATTCAAAGACGATGTGAAGGAAGTACCCTCCAGCATGGAGTGCGGCCTCGTGATCAAGAATTACAATGATATTAAGGTTGGAGACATAGTCGAAGCCTACGAGGAAGAAGAAGTGAAACGAACATTGTAAAAGGATCTGGTGCGTCCTAGGTAAGCTTTTGTTAAAACCTTGCCGAAACTTCCATTAAAGAAGGGATGAAATTATTTTTGAGACTCATATACGAACGGACATGAAGAAATTGTTGATGGGATTGATTTCACTCTGCGCCTGCCTGGTCTCTTTTTCCCAGGTCAAGGTGGTCGCCGATAAGATTTCGGGCATTGTGGGAGATAAGATCATTCTGAATTCCGAAATAGTGAATGCCAATGAAGATATTAAAAGGCAGGGAGGACAGGCCCAGGACAATTGTCTTTTGCTGGATCAGATGCTGACTCAAAAAGCGTTGATTCTTCAGGCTGAAAAAGACTCCATTCCCGTAACAGAAGATGAAGTGGATGCCGAACTTGACCAGCACATCCGGTATTATATTTCCCAGTATGGAAGCAAAGAAGCGCTGGAACAAATTTCGGGCCGCAGCATTTACCAGATCAAGGAAGATTTCCGCCAGCCCATTCGCGAACAACGTTTGGCGCAGGGCATGAGAACCAAGATCGTGGAAGGAATCAAAATCACACCTACAGAAGTAAAAGAGTATTACGAAAAGATCCCGAAAGACAATTTATATTTCTATGAATCGCAGGTGCAGATAGGCCAGATCGTGATGTATCCCAAAGCCAGCCGGGACATAGAAGTACTGGCGGTTGACGAATTGAATGGATTTAAACGACAAGTGGAAGCCGGACAAAAAAAGTTTGAGACATTAGCCAGCCTTTATTCAGATGATCCCGGAAGCAAAGACAAAGGCGGCACGTATGAAATCAACCGAATGGACAAGCAGTGGGATCCACTCTGGTTCGCAACGGCCTGGAGATTGAAAGAAGGCCAGATTTCTTCTGTTATAAAAACCAAAGCTGGCTATCACATCATACAAATGGTCAGCCGTAATGGCGACGATGCCGTAGTAAGACATATTCTGCGCATCCCGCAAATCACTCCGGCAGAATCCAATGAGGTCATCGGCAAACTCGATTCAGTAAGAGAAAAGCTTGTTACCGGTTCAATCGGTTTTGGAGAAGCTGTCGCCAGGTACAGTGAGGAAGAAAGCTCCAAATATACTGCAGGCCGCCTCATGGCTCGCGACGGTTCTACCTATCTGCTTTTGGCAGACCTGGACAAGGATATGGTATTGCTATTGAAAAATGCCAATTTAAAGCCCGGCGAATATTCCAAACCCACTCCGTATACTGATGAGCGGGGAAAGAAAGGCGTTCGTATCGTGTACCTGCTTTCTAAGTCAGACCCCCATCGTGAAAATTTAAAAGACGACTACAACAAAATTGCGCAAAGGGCATTGGATGAGAAAAAGGGTGCCGCTTTGCAAAAATGGTTCAATGCAAGAATATCGACTTACTACATCATGATCGATGATGAATATAAAGACTGTAAGAATCTCTCCAAATGGTTGACGAAAAATGCAGCTACCGTCAGCAATTGAATCCTGTTTAGCAAGCCCGGTCTAATGGGTTACACTTACGTCCATTATTGAAAAATAAATATAATTTTGCTTTGCGCATAAGTAGTTCGTTCTATGCGTTATAGGATTATCATTTATCAACTAAATGGCAGGTAACAGCATCAAAACGTCTATCCATTCATTCATCATTCCGTATTTCATACAAACTGATCCGAAAGGTATTGTACATGCAGTTTGTGACAAGATGGACGCTCTGCTGTCTCTTTGCGGCAGGTCCGACTATATCGGTCAGCCCCTTTCAGCCATTTTTAACTGGTTAAACCATGACGACCTTCTTTTTATTTCGCATATCAACGAGAACGGCTTACCTGATTCATTTGAATTGGATGTGAGTGTGCATTTGAAACATATGGCGCCTATTCGATGGACCTGTTCGTTGATTTACGGAGAAACACTGGAGATCAATGGCTGGCAACTGACCGGAGTACCTATGCCCTCGTTAACAAAACCCAAACTCCATCATGGTCTACCGGGCATCAATGCCTATCAGCTTGAAAAAGACAAAGAATTATCCGATTCCATCATCAACAGCCTGCCTGGTATTTTTTATCTCGTTGACAAAGCTGGTAAATATTTAAGATGGAACAAACTTTTCGAGACCGTCTCAGGGTATAGTTCCCAGGAAATTGAAAAAATGCACCCGCTTGATTTTGTTGCAGAGCAGGAAAAATCTTATATCAGGAGCAGGACGGAAAAAGTGTTTACCGAAGGAGTCAGCGATGCAGAAGCTAATCTGTTAATAAAGAATGGATCCAGGGTCCCGCACTATTTTACCGGCCGCAAAATTATGTATGAAGGCAGGACCTGTCTGATCGGGATGGGGATAGACATCAGCGAAAGAAAAAAAGCCGAAGAAAAAATCAAGCTGTCCAACGAGCGATACAAGTTGGCCACCAAGGCCACCAATGACGCCATCTGGGATTGGAATATTAAAACCTCCGCTCCTTTTTGGGGAGAAGGATTGTATACACAGTTTGGATTTAAGCCCGGGCCCCGGATTGCAGCCAAAGGATTTTGGGAATCACGCATTCATCCCGCCGATAAAAAGCGGGTCATGAAGAGCATGGAACAGTTTGTAAAAAATAACGAAAGGGATCTGTGGTCAGAGGAATACAGGTTTAAAAAAGCTAATGGAAGATATGCCATTGTTGCCGACAGGGGATTCCTGGTTTTTGACAGGAAAGGGAAAGCCGTTCGTGTTGTAGGGTCCATGCAAGACATTACCGAGAAAAAGATGCTTGAAAAAAAACTGCTGAAGCAGGAGTTGATCAAACAAAGACATATTACACAAGCCGTGATCAATGCCCAGGAAAAAGAAAGGGCTGACATCGGAAAAGAACTGCACGATAACGTAAACCAGATCCTCTCCACCTGTAAATTATATCTCGATCTCGCCAGGACGAATTCGAAAAAAAGATTGTCGCTGATTGACCTCAGCGTTGAAATGCTCAGCAATTCCATCAATGAGATCAGGGGCATTTCCAAGGCGCTTGTTCCAAGGAGCATTTCCGATTTGGGCCTGGTCGCTTCCATCAATGATCTCCTTGAACACATCAGGGCCAATAATACAATTCACGTGGAATTTTATTCGCTGGGCAACTTTGACCAGGGAATAAATGATCAGCAAAAGCTGGTGATCTTCAGGATCGTGCAGGAGCAGGTGAACAATGTGCTGAAACACGCGCGCGCAAGAAACCTGATCATTGAGCTCCTCGTAGATAAAAGTGAAAAGATCATTGAACTGAATATCGCAGATGATGGGATCGGATTTGATCCAAAAAAAATTAAAGGCTTCGGGCTTTCGAATATCATAACCCGGGCCGATCTGTTTAACGGGAAAGTGAACATGGTGACTGCGCCGGAAAAAGGATGTAAGCTCAGTGTGCGCCTTCCCATCAACTATTTATAAAAACGAGCGTATGAATAAAATCACCATTTTAATCGCAGACGATCATAAACTGATCCGTGAGACCTGGACTTACATTCTAAACAATGATCCCCGGTTTCAGGTTATCGCAGCCTGTGGAAATGCAGAAGAAGCCGTTGAGCTGGCCAAGACAAAAAACCCGGATGTCATCCTGATGGACATCAACATGTCGCCCATGTCGGGCTTGGACGCCACACAACAAATTCGGAAGGCTATGCCCGGAGCCAGGATCATTGGAGTTTCCATGCATTCTCAGCCAGCCTATGCCAAGAAAATGTTACAGATTGGCGCAAGGGGTTATGTAACCAAGAATTCATCCAAGGAGGAAATGATCTGTGCCATTCTTGAAGTCCATGATGGCAAGAAATATATTTGCGAGGAGATCCGGAATATTATTTCGGACCAGCTTCTAGAAGAAAAGGATAATGTGACACCCAACATCAATATGCTTACCGAAAGAGAGATTCAGATCATCAACCTGATCAAGGTAGGTAAGTCTTCGAAAGACATCGCGATCAACCTCAATATTTCCCTGAAGACCGTAGAAGTGCACAGGCACAATATTCTGAAAAAATTAAAGCTCAAAAATTCGGCCTCCCTGGTCAATTTCATCAATACCAAGGCTACCTATATTTGATATAAAAAATTAGCCTTACCTTTGCGCTTCATTTTTCTCCATGAGCGATGACATCAAACATGAATGCGGTTTGGCATTCATCAGGCTCCGAAAACCGTTCTCCTACTATTTACAACAATATGGTACGGTATTGTATGGCTTGAATAAGCTCTACCTGCTGATGGAAAAACAACATAACCGCGGCCAGGATGGGGCGGGAGTAGCAGCAGTAAAACTAGACGTTGAACCCGGTTATCCCTTTCTTCACCGTATCCGCAGCAATGCCAACCAGCCAATCGTAGATATTTTCTCCAGGATACATACCGACCTCCAGGAACTGGAAAAATACCAGCCAGACATCGCCAAACATCCAGGCCTCATGAAGGGGCATATCCCATACCTGGGTGAATTGTTATTGGGTCACCTGCGCTATGGTACACAGGGAAAGAATAATCTTGAGTTTTGTCATCCCTTCATAAAAAGACATACTATCCCCTCACGCAACCTGGCGCTTGCAGGAAATTTTAACCTCGTCAATACCGATGAATTATTTGCACTCGTCAATATTGAACCGGGAGAATTTCAAAAGCAAAGTGATCTCGCCGCGATGATGGAAGTGATCCATCATTTCCTTATGAAAGAGGATGAAGCATCTCCTGCAGATCCCGATATCACCGGCATCCTTAGGAAGGCTGTTCCATTGTTTGACGGAGGGTTTACCGTCGGCGGCATGGTTGGCAATGGCGACGCCTTTGTATTCCGGGATGCCAACGGTATCAGGCCGGCTTATTATTATATCAACGACGAATTGATCGTGGCTGCTTCGGAGCGCTCAGCTATCCGTACGGTATTTAATGTGGGAGAAAATGAAGTTTTAGAACTCATGCCGGGCATGGGTCTGATTGCAAAAGCCGACGGCAGCGTTTCCATTGAAAAAATATTGGAACCCAGAGAAAGAAGAGCCTGTAGTTTTGAAAGAATTTATTTTTCCAGGGGCAGTGATGAAAAAATATACAGGGAGCGCATCGCGTTGGGTTATAACCTGAGTGAACAGATCCTGACCGCCATTAACCATGACCTGAAAAATACTATCTTCTCCTTTATCCCGAATACCGCAGAAGTGGCCTTTTATGGGCTGTGGAAGGGTATGGACGACTACCTGAAACAGGTGGTTATCCAGCGAATCCTGTCCTGGGGCACAGACGTGACGGAAGAGAAGCTATCGACCATGATCAACCGAAAAATCAGGATCGAGAAAATAGCCATTAAAGATGTGAAGATGCGGACCTTCATCACGGCGGATGTGGGCCGGAATGAAATGGTGCAGCACGTATATGATATTACCTATGGCACTGTTCAAAAAGGCGCAGATACTCTGGTTGTGATCGACGATTCCATTGTGCGCGGTACAACCCTTCGGGAAAGTATTGTGCGCATGCTGGCCAGGTTGGAACCAAAAAAAATTATCGTGGTGTCTTCAGCTCCCCAGATCCGCTATCCCGATTGTTATGGGATCGACATGAGCAAGCTGGGAGATTTTGTCGCTTTCAGGGCGGCCATCGAACTGATGAAAGACCATGGTAAAGAACATTGCCTGCAGGAATTGTACAACGCCTGTAAGGAACTAAGCCGCACCGGCCAGTTGCACACAGAAAATATGGTACGCCAGGTGTATAAGCCATTCAGTACAGAAGAAATTTCTGACAAGATCGCGCAGCTGATTACTCCTCCCGAAGTCAAAACCCCCGTGCAGGTGATTTATCAAACCATTGAATCGCTTCACCTGGCTTGTCCCACCAATACCGGCGACTGGTATTTCACCGGTAACTATCCAACGCCCGGAGGGAACCGGGTGGTTAATAAGGCCTTTATCAATTATATGGAAGGGAAGAATGTAAGGGGGTATTGAGGCGAGTGGCTAGCAGGAAGAATATACGGGGAAATACTTACACAATAATGGGGACGATCTTTAGCAAAAAGAAACCATCCTTTAACCCGGGATTTAAGTACCGGTTAAAGGATGGTTTCTTTTTAATATCTATGCGTAATGAGCTTAAGACTTTCTTTCTAACAAAGTAAAGAATTGATCAAGTTGTGGAAGGATAACGATCCTCGTGCGGCGATTGGCTGCACGGCCTTCTTTGGTATCATTTGCAGTAACAGGAACATATTCACTACGACCTGCAGCGGTGATATGTGAAGGGTTGATTCCGTATTTCTTCTGCAGTAACCGCACAACGGAAGTAGCACGTTTAACGCTCAAATCCCAGTTGTCGATCATACCTCCACTATTTCTCAACACCTTGTTGTCGGTATGTCCCTCAACCATAAATTCGATATCAGGTTGATTTTTCAGCACGTCAGCTACCTTGCCAAGAATGGTCTTTGCGCCTTTTGTTATATCATAGCTTCCGCTCTTGAAGAGCATTTTGTCGGAGATATCGATGAAAACAACGCCTTTTTCGATTTTAATGTTCACATCGCTGTCGGCTACGTTAGCCATAGCGCCTTTCAGGTTCATGACCAGAGCCATGTTCAGTGAATCCTTGCGGGCCAAGGCGGCCTGCATATCCCTGATCTGGGCATCCTTTCCGCCAATATTGTCAAGCGATTTCTTGATGCTTTCAGCCTGTGAGGTGGAGATTACGGAAAGATCTTCCAATTGCTTCAAAGCCTGTGTGTTATTTTCCTTCAGGAAGGTGAGTTGTTTATTCAGGCCATCAACAGTACTCTGGAGATCCGCCTTTTGTTTGGTAAGGTCAGCAGTGGCATCATTACAGGTCTTCAGCTGGCCTTGTAATTTTGCATATTCAGCGCTGAGGGAATCAAAACGTGCTTGTGCAGCAGCCTGGGCTGCCTTGAACTTTTTTGTACTCACGCAGGAGAAAAGCATTACTGAACAAAGACCGAAAAATAAAATGTGTCTAAGCTTCATAAGAATTGTTTTAAGTTGAGTTAAAAATGATTGATTTTAGTTGTTTAATGTATGTTTATCGGCTACCCCTAGATGCCTATAGCAATTGCTATACCAAATCAGGGCCGCAAAGATAAGTAGTAAAAAATAAATTACAGGTTATCGCTGTATTTTATTAAATACTATCACGGTATACAGATGATTTTAATAGGGAGAATAAGCAGCGTCAGGGATTAGCGCTGCGAAACTATGAAAAAAAGTAAAATAGATAAAATACTTTTAGGTCCACGTGAAAAATTCGTTACTATTGATACCCTGAAAACGAGGCCCCGGCGGACTCCTGCAAAAAACGAGCCTTGGATTGAATTAATATTTTATATGTATAAATTACTGCTTCAATGAAAGTGTTCCTGTTTTACGCGTGCATCATTCTTTGTTTTAGCTCTTGTCGTTTGAGGGCAAGCCACGAGACCATTGCGGATAATAAGCCCTTCGCGAAGCTACTGGACGATTACTACGAAGAGCGGATAAAATTTTTCCCCCTGGAAGCCGTTCAGAGTGGAGATAACCGTTATAATGACCTGCTACCCATCGAATTTACCGACAGCTTTCAGGACAGTGTGAAATCTTTTTTTAGCAGGAACCTCAACGCGCTCAATGCCATCGGGCGGGATGAATTGAACAGTAAGGATGGCTTGAGCTACGATATCTTCAAAAGAGAAATGGAGATCAGCCTGGAAGGGCTCAGCTTTCATAGCGTTGGCAACACTATACTTTTTCCTGCGGTCAACCTCACTCCGTTCAACCAGTTTTCGGGTTTACCCCTGATCCTTGGCCAGATGGGCTCGGGCACGGGTATCCAACCTTTCAAGACAATCAATGATTATGAACGCTGGCTCAAAAGAGCTTCCGCTTTCAGTCCCTGGACCGACAGTGCCATCGTTTATTTCCGGAAAGGCATTGCAGCTCATTACGTTTTGCCCAAAGCGCTCGTTGTAAAAATGATCGACCAGATGCATGCCATGGTCACGGATACTGTGACCAAAAGTTTGTTTTATGGTCCCATCAGCCTTTTGCCAGATTCTTTTTCTGCAGAAGACAAAAAAAGACTTACCGCTGCTTATGTACAGGTCATCAGCCACGAATTGGTTCCTTCCTTTAGAAAATTACATGATTTCTTAAAGAACGAATACCTCCCCAAGGCAAGAACCAGCACGGGCATCAGCAGTCTTGCCAATGGAGCCGCCTATTACAATTACCTGGTGAGGTTGTGGACCACCACCGATAAAACGCCTGAAGAAATTTATGAGACGGGGCTTGCCGAAGTCACGCGCATCCGGAAGGAAATGGAAAAAGTAAAAACAGAGACCGGATTCAAGGGCGACCTGCATGCATTTTTTGAATTCATGAAAACAGATAAAAGATTTACGCCTTATAAATCGCCTCAGGAAGTGCTGGATGCTTTTGCGTCTATTCAAAAAAGGATTGACCCGAATCTCAAAAAAATGTTCGGACGCGTTCCAAAGACCCCCTTCGAGATCCGCCAGACGGAGGCGTTCCGGGCAGCCAGCGCCAGTGCTGAATATTTCCCTGGAACTGCAGACGGCAGCAGGCCTGGTATATTCTATGTTCCCATTTTAGACGCGACCCAATTCAATACCACATCCGGTATGGAATCCCTTTTCCTGCACGAAGCCATCCCCGGCCATCATTATCAAATGTCCCTGACGCAGGAAGATACCATGCTGCCGAAGTTCCGCCGGTTCGCATGGTATGGCGCTTACGGAGAAGGTTGGGCGCTGTATTGTGAATCCCTGGGAAAGGAACTGGGATTATACACCGATCCTTACCAGTACATGGGCGCCCTGGGCGATGAGATCCACAGGGCGATCCGCCTCGTGGTGGACGTAGGCATGCACCTGAAAGGAATGACCAGGGAACAGGCCATCCAATACATGATGGATAATGAGGCGATCAGCGAACAGGGTGCAGTAGCAGAAATAGAACGGTATATGTCGGCTCCGGCCCAGGCGCTAAGCTACAAGACCGGGGCCATGAAGATCCGGGAACTGAGAAGCCGGTACGAAAAGAGCCTTGGCTCGAAGTTCAATCTCGCGGCCTTTCATGATGAGTTCCTTGACGGAGGCTGTATGCCGCTGGCTATCGTGGAAAGAAAAATGGACGCATGGGCAAGAGAACAGAAATAATTTACTACCAAAAGGGTATTGACTTCAATCCTATTTGTTTGTCTCTTTACCAAACGAAAGATGAACCATTACCCTCGTCTTTTGTCTAGTTCTTTAAGTCAGGATTTCTCATGTGCAAAAGCCCTGTTGCCAAACAGGGCTTTTTTAACAGCCAAAAGAATTAGTTATTTTTTACTAAAATTATTAGTGTGTATAAAATAAATCTCCTACCTTCACTGAATCAATAAATTTGAAGAACAAAAAACTTAGATTATGTCAAACCCAGAAAAACTGAAGGCCCTCAAACTGACAATCGATAAAATTGACAAGGATTTCGGCAAGGGAAGTGTTATGATGATGAATGAACGGAGCCAGGAACCCATGGAAGTCGTTTCCACCGGGTCCATCGGGCTGGATGTAGCCCTTGGAATTGGCGGTTTGCCAAGGGGACGGGTAGTAGAAATTTATGGCCCGGAATCTTCAGGAAAAACCACCATCGCGATCCATGTTATTGCTGAGGCCCAGAAAAAGGGTGGCATGTGCGCCATTATCGATGCTGAGCATGCATTTGATAGCGCTTATGCTAAAAGGTTAGGGGTGGACGTGGACAACCTTCTGATTTCGCAACCCGATTATGGGGAACAGGGCCTGGAGATCGCGGATCGCCTGATCCTTTCCGGTGCGCTGGACGTCGTGGTCATTGACTCCGTTGCAGCCCTGGTGCCCAAAGGCGAACTAGAGGGCGAAATGGGAGACAGCAAGATGGGATTACAGGCCCGCCTGATGTCGCAGGCCCTCCGTAAACTCACGGCCACGATCAGCAAGACCAATACGATTTGCATTTTTATCAACCAATTACGGGAAAAGATCGGCGTAATGTTTGGAAATCCGGAGACCACGACCGGCGGTAATGCCTTGAAATTTTATGCGTCAGTCCGCCTGGATATCCGTCGCATGGCCCAGATCAAGGATGGTGATGAAGCCGTAGGCAACAGGGTAAAAGTAAAAGTCGTGAAAAATAAAGTGGCGCCGCCTTTCAGGAGTGCAGAATTCGATATTGTTTTCGGAGAAGGCATTTCCAAAATGGGTGAAATCGTAGACATGGGTGTAGAGCTCGGTATCGTGCAAAAGAGCGGATCATGGTTTAGTTATGGAGCGGATAAACTGGGACAGGGTCGTGATGCGGTAAAGCAATTGCTGCTCGATAATCCTGAACTGTCTGCTGAAATTGAAGCAAAGATCCGGGAAAAAATAAAAGAAATGCAGGCCGCCTGATGAAAATATGAATATGGGTTAGTTAAGGACAGGTCTCGCCAAAAGCGGGACCTTATTTTTTGCAGGAAACTGCGCGGAAAGGGTATAAAAAAGAAAAGGGGTCAGAATAGATATTCAACCCCGTTTTAAAATCCAATATCCTATGAAAAACCAGGGTAAAGATACTAGTAAGGAATCAATTCTACAACTCCTGGATAAGTATAATTTATTGTGCCAGATCGTAAATAAACCTGCTAATTCTTCACTAGTTGCTCCGAAATAACCCGATTGCTCTCTTTATCGGCAATCTTCAGGACATAAATGCCCTTTTCGAGCACAGATACGTTGATTACCTGCAAACCGGGTTGCAATTGCTTGGTCAAACGGAGCGTTCCGACCGCATCCCGTATTTCCACGTCGATATTGTGGGTTGTGCGGATGATTAATAGCTTGTCTGCCGGATTGGGATAGAATTTAAAATCAACATCAGCCGACAGGCTAACCTGTGCCGGTTTGGAATAAATGATTTGGCCGGCTTTGTTGACATACTTGATCCGGTAAAAAAAAGTTCCGTTCAGCGGTGAATTGTCCATCAGCTCATAGCGCGTGATCGTATCCGTTATCTTCAGGGCGCTGACGGTTTCATAAACAGACTCATCATTACTTCTTTCAACAATAAAATAATCCCCATCCCCGCTGTACACAGATTTCCATTGAACCCGGACGCTATTGGTATTTTTTACAACACAGGAAAATTCAGAAAAAAGCAGTTCATCTGTATGTGATGCCTGGACCTGGTCCGGCACAGAGTCTTTGGCTGGTTGGCCAAAAGCCACAGAAACGTACAAAAAAGCAATGACGGTTAGCCAGCAGGATTTGGTCATACAATCTAAATGGGTAGTAATAAAGAAGTTGACCAATGAACAAATTATGTGCCGAATGTGGAAAACATGGGGAAAACTTTTAAATTTGAAAAACTAGATTACCTTTTGCTTATGTCGGAATTAACTACAAAACCAACGATGCAAATTCGCAAAATGGCTGCCTGCAAGCGTGTAGCCCTGGTTGCCCACGATAATAAAAAGAAAGAATTGATTGAATGGGCGATTTACAATAAGCAGGCTTTATCCCAACACCGGCTCTTTGCCACTGGTACAACGGGCCTGTTACTGGAAATAGCCCTGGACCAATCCATCACCAAATACCTGAGTGGTCCGTTGGGCGGTGACCAACAGATCGGCGCCCGCATTGCCGAAGGTAAAATAGATGTCCTGATTTTTTTCTGGGATCCAATGGAGGCACAGCCGCATGACCCTGACATCAAAGCCCTGCTCCGCCTGGGTGGCGTATGGAATATCCCGATCGCCTGCGACCGGGCAACAGCCGACTTTTTGTTGACATCTCCCCTGATGTACCAGGATTACCAGATCATCCTGCCTGATTATTCGCAGTACATCAAACGTCCTCAAAAATGAATATTCCCTAACTTTACCGGCTTTGCAAACCAGCTTCCATGCCTTTTACCATTCGATCATCTTATCAGCCCGCCGGAGACCAGCCTGAAGCTATTCAGCAGCTCACGGAAGGTATCCTTAACGGAGAAAAATATCAGACCTTATTGGGCGTAACGGGTTCAGGCAAGACTTTTACCGTGGCCAACCTGATCCAAAATGTTCAAAAGCCCACCCTGGTACTTACGCACAACAAAACCCTGGTAGCCCAATTGTACGGGGAGTTCAAACAGTTTTTTCCAGACAATGCGGTGGGATATTTTGTATCCTACTATGACTACTATCAGCCCGAGGCATATATGCCAGTAAGCAACACCTATATAGAGAAAGATCTGTCCATCAATGAGGAACTGGATAAATTAAGGCTGCAGGCGACCACCCAGTTACTGAGTGGCAGACGGGATATCATCGTCGTGGCTTCGGTCAGTTGTATCTATGGAATCGGAAATCCAGCAGAATTTGAAAATGGGATCATCCGGGTCCAGGAAGGACAGACCATTTCCCGCCAGGGATTCCTCCATTCCCTGGTGAATTCACTCTATAACCGCAGCCAGGGTGAATTCGGAAGGGGCAGTTTCCGCGTCAGCGGGGACACCGTTGACATCAACCTGCCTTATGTTGATTATGGATACCGCATCACTTTCTTCGGCGACGAGATTGAAGAGATCGAGAGCTTCGACATCAGTAGTGGAAAGCGGATCGGCAGGATGGCCAATGCAGCTGTATTTCCCGCCAACCTCTATCTGGCCCCAAAGGATATGATGCAACAGGTGCTGTACGAGATACAGGATGAATTGGCAGCCCAGGTAACTTATTTCAAGAGTACCGGAAAATACATCGAGGCCCAGCGCCTGAGTGAAAGAGTGAACTACGATGTCGAAATGATCCGGGAACTCGGTTATTGCAATGGAGTGGAGAACTATTCGAGGTTCTTTGATCGCAGAAAACCAGGCACCAGGCCATTCTGTTTGCTGGATTATTTTCCAAAAGACTTTCTCTGTGTGATCGATGAAAGTCACCAGACCATTCCCCAGGTTAGCGGCATGTACGGAGGTGACCGGAGTCGGAAACTGGTATTGGTTGATTATGGCTTCAGGCTGCCCTCAGCTCTCGACAACAGGCCCTTGAACTTTCATGAATTTGAAACCATGCTCGACCAAACCATTTTTCTGTCGGCAACACCCGGCGACTACGAGCTGGAAAGAACAGGCGGGGTTATCACAGAGCAAGTAGTGAGACCCACCGGCCTGCTTGATCCCCCGATAGAGATCCGCCCCAGCGTAAACCAGATCGATGATCTGCTGGACCAGATCGACCAGACCATCCGCAAAGGTGACCGGGTATTGGTGACAACTCTCACTAAGCGCATGGCCGAAGAAATGAACAAATACCTTCACCGGATCAACATCAAATCCAAATACATCCACAGCGAAGTGGACACTTTGGAAAGGGTGGAAATACTCAGACAGCTTCGGCTGGGAGAAATTGACGTACTCGTTGGCGTTAACCTGTTGCGGGAAGGACTGGATCTTCCGGAGGTTTCCCTTGTGGCCATCCTGGATGCAGACAAGGAAGGCTTTCTACGCAATGAAATGTCGCTGACGCAAACCGCGGGGCGTGCCGCCCGGAACGTCGATGGCAGGGTCATCTTCTACGCAGACATCGTGACCGAGAGTATGCAACGCACCATCGACGAGACCAGTCGCAGACGAGACAAACAGGTCGCCTACAATATTGAACATCATATTACGCCAACAACCATCATCAAATCAAAGGAACAGGTCTTCGCGCAAACGGCAGTGCTAGATATTAAGGGCTATGATCCAAAAAATCCCAATGCCATCGCGCCTGATGGCGAACTTGTTACCGTAGCAGCCGAAGAACAGGTAGAATACAAGACCATCCCCCAAATGGAAAAGGCCATTTCCAGGATCAAAAAAGAAATGGAAAAGGCCGCACGCGACCTCGACTTTATGGAAGCGGCCAGGCTAAGGGATGAAATGTTTTCCATGCAAAAAAAACTCGGTGAACTAAAGCAATAATCATTTCGCCTTCGTGCTATCTGAAGTCTTTTTCTTTTTGTTGAACAAACTATTGAGGGTATTCTGGACCGTTTTTTCCGCATTTTTCTGCGTGAGTTCTAAAGATTTGCCAGAACCGCCGGTACTGTCTTTTTTCCCGGAAAGCGAATTACTCAAATCGGAGGCCAGATCTTTTACTGCCTGTTCTTTAATAGCTTTGGCGGAATCTCCCAATTCCTTTGATTTATCATTCACGACAATCCTTGCGCTGTCGACTGCCTGCATCGCAAAAACTTCCGTTTGCTTCTTAAGATCTGCGGCCAGATCTGCACCCGATGCACCCAGGTCTGTTTTGATGGTCGGCTTGGTCAGCGTTCCGCCTATTTTTACATTCAGGTTGATATAGTCGCTTAATTTAACAGCTATGCCCTTGCTATTCGCTTGTTGCGCCAGGTTGTTGACCAAGGCATTGCTTTGCGAACCCAGCATGCTGCGTGGTATTTTCATGCCAACGAGATAATCGATGGACTCGTTCATACCATGCATGCCGCCGATTTCCATATCAATCTCTTTTACTTTTACATAAAATGGCCTGATCAATACTTTGCCGTTGGCAAATTCAAAAAACAATTTTACGTCTTTCAGGGAGAGTCCATTCAGTTCACTCATGTTCAGCGTTTGCGCCAGTTTTTCCGCGGGAGCAAATTTTTCGAGCGCGCCTTCAACAAACAATAGGTTGCCCTTACCCGTCAGCGTGGTCATTAAGGGCGCCATGTCGCCATTCAATTTCCCATTGACAGACAATTGAGAATTAATTTTACCAGAAATATATTTGCCTACAGGCATTAATCGTTGAATAGCATTAAAGGCAAGGAATGTCTTCTGAACATCCAGTTCGCTCAGATCATAAGAAAATGAAATGTCAGGTTGCTTCTTATCCTTTTTGGTAGAATAGACCCCGTTTGCCGCGATCTTTCCCTGCAATGCATCCATTTGCACATTTTTTAAAGAAACGCTTTCGTCCCTGATGATCACCGTTCCTTTCACGTTGTCGTAGTTTACCTTATCATAGATCATTTTATCTACCGAGGCATTCAATGTGAAATCAATATGCTGAGGAACAAGAAATGGGGCGACAGCTGCAGGCGGGGCGTGACCACCTGATCCGCTGTCTGCCGCGGCAGTGCCCATCAGACTACTGAGGTTTAATTGATCCGCATGAACGTTCAGGGTACCCGAAATAGGCTCATCCTTTAGCGCATATCCGATGGCGTTATCTACCGAGCCATTGGCGGAATAACGGGTCTTCAGGTATTCCGCTCTTGCACTTTTCAGCGTAATGTTTTGTGGCGTGAATGCAAAAGCAGCCTGCTCCAGTGCGATGCCTGCGGGATATGCCTTACTGATGTAATGAATATTGGCAAGATCAAGCGTTCCGGACGTATTGATCTTATCATATTCCTTCTTGTCAATGGCAGATTTATTCCCCTTAAATGACAGGTCGGCAGCCAGTGTTCCTGAGAGCACCGTTCCGGGTTCAAGTACCGTAAATTGCCCCGCATTGGCCAGATTGAATGTTCCTTTTGCCCTGCCTTCAAAACTGAAATTGCTTACGGGGGTTTTCAATAAGATCGAAAAATCAACCGGGTCGCTTCCTACTTCTATATGACCGACAGGAATATTGATTACGGTATGATCAGCTATTCCATCGGGATTTTGAAAATTGATCTGGAAATTGCTGTTTCGTACCGGCTGCGGAAAATCTTTTGACGAATAGTTGAAGTTGGAGATATTTAAAAATCCGTTGGCAGTAAATGGTCCCGGCTTTTGTTTCCTGATCACGGATATATTTCCTTTGGCGGATACATCCGCATCCAACAGGCCGGATAATTTGGTATCTCCGCTCAGTTTGACAAACTGCGTCACCTGCGCCAGGTTGAGCTTGCCCTTTAGTGTTGCGTCTATGTATTGATCGGACATTGGATTCTTTAACAACAGCCTGAAATCGAAAGGATCGTTGCCAAATTCAATATGTCCTTTGGAAATGTCCACGACAGTATGATCTGTCACGCCATCCAGATTATCCACTTTCATCGCGATCGCTATATTCTTGACAGGTTGTGGTAAGTCGGGATACTGGAAGAAGCCATTTTCCACATTCAGGTTGAGTTGATAGGCAGGAATTTTTGTGGAATTATATTCGCCTTTTACAAAACCATTAAACAGCGCTTTACCGCTGGTCTTGATTTTATTAAAATCATTTTTGTAGACTGAAGGAATCAAAGACAGGAATGTCTTGAATTCCGTGGAAGGCGCGCTGAATTTAATATCCATCCCGTAGGTTGAATCATTAACGAATATAAAATAGCCATCCGCCGCCAGTTTCAGATCATTCAGTTGAATATCGTTGGTCTTAAAACTGTATTTGTTGTTTTTATTGTCTACTTCGAAATCGGCGCCCAATTCGGTTTTGGCATTCATCACGTAAGGAATTCCGGAATAAGTAAAGGAAGCCGATCCCGCGGAAGTTTTTGTCTTCAGGATAAACAGATCCGAAGTGAAATCGCCGCTGCCCGAATGATTGAGTTGGATCAGTTCAGCGCTCATGGCACCGGGAATATCCTGGTAACTGATGTAGCCATCATGAATGCTATAAGATTTTAGATTAAGCCTGAAAGCAGACGCCTGGGCAGGCGCCGTGGAACTGCTGCTATCCGGCTTACTGATGTTCCAGTTCGCTTTTCCCTGTTTATTCACGATCGCGTGTATGCGCGGCTCATCTATGGTAACATTATAGATCTTCATGTCAGATCCGCCAAAAAGACTCATCAGGTTAAGGGCCACATCAATTTGTTTGGCTGCGATCAGGGTGTCTTTTTCAAAATCCCCTGTTCCCACAACCTGCAGACGCTCCAGGCCGACTGCCAACCGGGGAAAATGTCTGAACAGGGAAATGTTAATATCCTTAAAATCCACGCTGGCATTTACGTTTTTGTTGATCTCTGTACGTACGATGGCCATAATTTTCCCCTTGAAAAGAAATGGCAGCGTGAAGGCTAAGGCGATCAAGACAATCAATACGATCCCTGAAATTTTCGCAATTTTTTTTAACATTACAGTCAGTTTTATTTTATTGGATCTCAGCCGGCAAATGCCATTTCCATCCAGCACCAAAAACGTTCAATTCATGATCTTATTATCATTTGTCAGGACAGGCTGGAAAAATATCGACCCCGTATCAGCTCATGGTCAATATTGTTAACTTAGCATCATGAAAAAGAAACTTTTTCTCCTTGATGCATTGGCGTTGATCTTTCGCGCTTATTATGCATTGATCCGGAATCCCCGCCTTACGAGCAAAGGGAAAAATACGAATGCCCAGTTTGGCTTCATCAACACACTGGTGGAACTCATGAATAACCAGCAACCTTCTCATATGGCCGTATGTTTTGATACGCATGCGCCAACAGAACGGCACACCGATTTTGCAGATTACAAGGCCAACCGGCAGGAAGCTCCTGAGGACCTGATGATCGCGATCCCCGACATCAAGAAGATCATCAAAGGATTTAATATTCCTGTAGTGGAACTAGACGGATATGAAGCCGATGACGTCATCGGCACCCTAAGCATACAGGCCGCGAATGCCGGTTATGAAGTCTATATGGTGACGCCGGATAAAGATTACGGACAATTGGTGACAGAGCAGATTAAAATTTATAAACCAGGATACCAGGGCGGAGAGGTGGAAATCATGGGCCCTGAACAGGTACTTGCCAAATGGAATATCAAAAACATATCCCAGGTGATCGACATTTTGGGCTTGATGGGGGATGCGGTTGACAATATTCCAGGAATACCGGGCGTAGGAGAAAAAACAGCCGCCAAACTGCTTGCCGAATACGGTACCCTGGAAAATGTGGTGGACAATGCCGGGAAAATAAAAGGGGCCCTGGGTGAAAAAGTAAAGAACGGGAAAGACCTTGCCATCATGAGTAAGAAGTTAGCAACCATCATCACCAATGTACCCGTCCAGTTTCATGAGGAAGATTTCAGGCTCAAAGACTGGAATAAAGAAGCACTGAAAGAAGTATTTACTGAACTTGAATTCAGGACAGTCGCCAAAAGAGTGCTGGGAGAAGAAATACTTACCGCGAACGGGCAAAAACCAGTAGTGCCCGGCGTTCAGCAGGACCTTTTCGGTAACGTGGTTGAAAAACCGGAGAAGAAAGTACCCGAAGAACCGACAGAGGACGAAGACACGCCGTTGCGGGTAGACAAGAATATTCACAACTCGCCGCATCAATATTTTGCCGCAGACAATGAAGCGGCCGTCAATGATTTGGTGTCCAGGTTAAAGGAAAACACCGAGATCTGCTTTGATACCGAAACCACGGGCATTGATGCGAACGATGCGGAACTGGTCGGACTCAGTTTTGCCGTCAGGTCAGGCGAGGCCTACTATGTGCCCTGTCCGCCCGACCAGGCAGCCACAAAAAAAATCCTGGATCAATTCAAGCCCCTGTTTGACGACACAGGCAAAACCTGGATTGGTCAGAACATCAAATTTGACATGCTGATCCTTAGCTGGTACGGATATGAATTGAAGGGACCGCTCTTTGATACGATGCTGGCGCATTATGTCATTGAACCCGACGGCAAACGGAGCATGGATCTGCTGAGCGCGCAGTACCTGAGTTATGAGCCGGTACACATTGAAGAACTGATCGGGAAAAAAGGAAAGACTCAGGGAAATATGCGCGATGTTGAACTGGAGAAAATAAAAGACTATGCCGCCGAGGATGCAGATATCACCCTGCAATTAAAACATATTTTCGTCCCGATACTCAAATCAAAAGAGGTCGAAAAAGTTTTTCATGAGGTTGAAAACCCGCTGGTGAAAGTTCTCAGTGCAATGGAATATGAAGGCATCAGGATCGACCAGGACTTTCTGAAAGACTATTCAAAGCAGTTGGATAACGATGCAAAACTGGCGGAAGAAAGTGTTTATGCACAGGCCGGTGTTCGCTTCAATTTGTCTTCCCCCAAGCAACTGGGAGAAGTGCTGTTTGACAAACTCAAGCTGGATCCAAAGGCAAAAAAAACCAAAACGGGACAATACGCCACCGGTGAAGATGTACTGGTCAAACTGGCCCACCAAAGTAAGATCGTGGATGATATCCTCACCTATCGCGAATTGACAAAATTGAAATCCACCTATGTAGACGCACTGCCGCTGATGGTCAATCGAAAAACCGGTCGGGTGCACACGTCTTATGCGCAGGCCGTGGCCGTTACAGGAAGGCTGGCCAGTAACAACCCGAATCTGCAAAACATTCCCGTCAGGACGGAAAGAGGGCGCGAGATTCGAAAAGCTTTTATTCCCAGGGATAGTCATTACAAATTGTTGTCCGCGGACTATTCACAAATAGAATTACGCATTGTGGCGGCCATCAGCGGCGATCCCAATATGTGCGAAGCGTTCAAAAGTGGCAAAGACATCCACACCGCCACAGCAGCCAAGGTTTTTGCGGTAGAGGAAAAGAACGTGACGAAGGAAATGCGTTATAAGGCCAAAAGTGTCAATTTCGGGATCATCTATGGACAGGGGGCATTTGGCCTGGCGGATAATCTGGGCATCAGCCGATCCGAAGCCAGGGAAATCATTGACAATTACAAAAAGCAATTCGCGAATATCCAGAAGTATATGGATGACACCATCAACTTTGCGCGTGAACATGGTTACGTGCAAACCCTGATGGGCCGTAAACGCTGGCTGCGTGACATCAATTCCTCCAATTTTACGGTAAGAGGTTTCGCCGAACGAAATGCCATCAATTCTCCCATTCAGGGCACTGCTGCCGATATGATCAAGCTGGCTATGATAAAAATTCATCATGAATTCAAAAAGCGGGGATTTAAGTCCAAAATGCTGCTGCAGGTGCATGATGAGTTGGTTTTTGACGCTCATCAGGATGAAATAGAGGTTTTAAAGCCCATTATCATCGAATGCATGAAGCACGCCTTGATTTTGCCAAATGAAGTTCCAGCCGAAGCTGAAGTGGGTGTTGGGGTTAATTGGCTGGAAGCCCATTAGAAAATTTCTCCATGGCAGCATTAACATAATATTTGTAAATATTGAACAAACTTTACGTTATATAAATAGTCAAACTCTCCGAATAACTGATTTTCCGAAATAGCTAGCATTTAGCAAAAAAGTCTTTCATATGAAATCACTCCTTACTAAACTATCACTACTGAGTTTCACCGTGTTACTTTGCAGTTTCAGCCGGGCCGAAGAAGATTGGCCAAGGCAGATCAATGCTGCGGACGGCACGGTCATCAAAATGTACCAGCCCGAACCTGAATCATTAGCAGCCAATGTACTGAAATTCAGGTCAGCCATATCGATCCTGGAAAATGGTCACACAGATCCTGTTTTCGGGACTTTCTGGTCAACCTCCAAAGTGCAAACGGATCGGGATAACAGGCAATTGGGGTTTGAATCGGTAACCATCACAGACATTAAGGTTCCTGCAATCACCGACCAGGACAGACTTGATTATATTAAATCTACCCTGGAATCCCAGATTCCTTCTGCTATTGTGCAAATTCCCCTGGACGAAGTGCTGACCTCTCTGGATCAAAACCAGCAGGAGGTTAAATTATCCAACAACATCAGCAATAAGCCGCCAAAAATAATGTTCACTACACAACCCTCCATTCTGGCATTTATTGACGGGAACCCCAAACTTCAGAGGAACAGCGATTGGGGAGTGGATGTGGTTGTTAACAGTCCCTTTACCATCATAAAAAATACAGACAACCAATTTTATCTTTTCGGAGGACATCATTGGTACACGGCGCCCCAGGCAACCGGCCCATATACCTATGCCAACCATATCCCTGAAAACCTGGTGAAGATCGAGACTAGTTTGAACAGCAATGCGAATTCGGCTGGCAACAGCAGCAATCCTACGGCAAACACAGATAATGTAATTTCAAGGATCATCATCAGTACCGAGCCTGCGGAGTTGATTCAATCCAAAGGAGAACCCAACTTCTCACCGCTGGAAGGAACGAGTTTGTTGTATATAAAGAATTCGGACAATGATATTTTCATGGACGCCAATTCGCAGATGTATTATGTGCTGATTTCCGGCAGATGGTACAAGACCAGGGCTTTGGCCAGCAACCAGTGGGATTTTATTGCAGCGGACAAATTGCCCGCAGATTTTGCGAAAATTCCCGAAGGCTCTCCTAAAGATAATGTACTGGCCAGCGTAGCCGGCACAGATGCCGCCAGGGAAGCCGTGATGGACGCACAGATCCCCCAGACTGCCAAGGTAGACCGGAGAACGGCCAATACCAACGTCACCTATAATGGCGATCCTCAGTTTCAGAATATCGACGGCACCAAATTGCAGTATGCAGTTAATACTTCGTCTACTGTACTCCGTTATAACGGACTTTACTACGTCGTCGACAATGGGGTTTGGTTTGTAGGGGACAGTCCGACCGGACCGTGGACGGTATCGACCGACCGTCCCGATGATGTGGATTTGATTCCGCCGAGCTATCCTGTATACAACACAAAATATGTCTATGTATATGATGTAAATCCTGATTATGTTTACATGGGGTATACTCCGGGTTATCTCAACAGTTTCGTGTATGGTCCGACCATTGTCTATGGTACAGGATACTATTACAATCCCTGGTTTGGTTCGTATTATTATCCAAGGCCCTGGTCATGGGGATTTAATATCGGCTATAATCCATGGTATGGCTGGAGCTTTGGTTTTGGATACAGCCTCGGCTGGTTCTACCCGGGCTTCGGATATTATGGAGGCTTTTATCATGGCGGCTGGTGGGGACCTTCCATTTATCATCCCTCCTACTGGGGATGGGGAAGTGGATATCATCCCTATGGTGGTTATTACGGAAGAAATGCAAGCATCAACCGAACCAATAACTATGCAAGGGTAAATAACACCAACAATATCTATCGCAACCGCGGCGGCGTGACGACCAGGTTTAATAGTGGATACAATTCCAACAGGCCACAGGCAACGAGCAGTTCAAGACTATATAATTCATCGGGTGGCCGAGCCACCAATGGCAGCAGACCATCTTACAACTATAATGGATCAGGCAATAATGCAACCCGGAACAATATGAGCAGCAGGCCTTCTAATAATGTATATTCTGACAGGCAGGGTAATGTCTACCAAAGAAGTAGCCAGGGTTGGCAGCAACGCAGTAATCGCAGTTGGGCGCCGGTCAACAACAATCAACGGCCGGATGTGGTAAGAAATTTGAACATGCAGCAGCAGAACCGTGATCGTGGCCAGGTGAGATCGCAGAATTTCCAAAGTGCCAGGAGCAGCTACGGCGGCGGCGGCGGGGCAACTTTCAGGTCTTCTGGTGGCGGCGGAGGCGGCAGCAGGCCTTCCGGGGGTGGTGGCGGCGGAGGTGGCCGATCCTCCGGCGGTGGTGGAGGCGGCGGCGGCCGTGGTTCAAGAAGATAATAAATCATTTCGAAAGACCCATAGACGGCAGCGTTTGTGGGTCTTTCTCTTTTCTCGCTAATTTCGGCTTTCATTCATGTATACTGTATTGTACTGCTACGATGCCTATTGCGGATGGTGCTATGGTTTTAGTCCGGTGATCCGGCACATGGCAGCTGAATACGCAAGTCAATTGAGTGTTGAAGTCTTGTCGGGCGGCATGATCATTCATGAACAGCCGCCCCCCATCAGCGCTATGGCGGAATACATCAAAAAATCATATAAAATGGTGGAAGAAACCACAGGAGTAAAATTCGGGGAAGACTATCTCTGGCATATTTTCAATCCGGACAAAAGTGACTGGTTTCCAGATTCTGAAAAACCCGCGATCGCATTATGTGTTTTTAAGGATTCGTTTCCCGATCAGCAGGTAGCCTTCGCTGCTGACCTGCAATACGCGCTTCATTTCGAAGGGAGGGACCTATGTGACGACGAAGCTTACCGTCATCTGCTTGAAAAATATGCCATTCCTGCGGAAATATTTTACCAAAAATTGCACAGTGCCGAATACAAGCGAATGGCCCAGGAAGAATTCGACCTGGTAAAGAAACTGCGGGTAACCGGTTTCCCAACCTTATTGCTTCAGCATTCCGAATCGAAATTTCAATTGCTGGCCAGGGGCTATACAGATTATGAGACCCTGCAGGGACGAATTGACCAGGCATTGAAGCAGATCAGTCATTCGGCGAATCACTGAGTTTTTTCTCTTTTTTTATGAATGGCCTGAATGTTTCAGCGGGTAATGCTATATTGTCTTTATTTCAACCTATCATTTTTTTATGAGGAGTTTCCTGATCATCAGCCTGATGTTATCCATTGGCAGTCTCGTCTGCGGTCAAAACAAGAACTCGATGGATTTTGAAAAATACGATCCTGTTTCAACACTTATCGTTCCCGAGCACAAATTAACCAGGTCCAGGTTTCCTTTTATTGATGTACACAATCACCAATGGAACATGGGATCACAGGATCTGTCCGGCCTGATAACCGACATGGACAAAATGAACATGGCCGTGATGGTTAATTTGAGCGGTGGCTATGGAGGCGACCTACTGAAAAAAGTTCAAAACGTTAAAGCACATTATCCAAACCGATTCATTGTTTTTGCAAATATTGATTTCGATGGCATTGGGGAAGCAGGATGGGAAGCCAAAGCAGTGAAGCAACTTGAAGAAGATGTACAACACGGAGCAAACGGATTGAAAATATTCAAGGACCTTGGATTTTCGGTTAAAGACAAAAAGGGGAAGCGAGTACCAGTTGATGATCCCCGCCTGGCCCCGATCTGGGACAAATGCCATGAATTGAAGATCCCGGTTTTGATCCATTCGGCAGATCCGAAACCTTTCTGGGATCCTATGGATGAACACAATGAGCGCTGGCTGGAACTTGCGACTCATACCGGCCGAAAACGCAGCAATACCGATCCTGCGCCCTGGGAACAGATCATACAGGAACAACATCACATGTTCCGGAAACACCCGCAAACCACTTTTATCGACGCTCATTTCGGATGGTATGCAAATGATCTGGCAAAACTTTCGCTCCTGATGGATTCACTGCAAAATATCTATGTCGAGTTCGGGGCGATCATTGCCGAGATCGGCCGGCAGCCGAGAATGGCGAAAAAATTCTTTGAAAAATATCAGGACAGGATCCTCTTCGGTAAAGATTCCTGGGTCCCTGATGAATACTCAACCTATTTCAGGGTGCTCGAAACAGAAGATGAATATTTTCCTTATCATAAAAAGTACCACGCTTTCTGGCGCATGTATGGTATGGGACTTCCCGACAGCATTTTAAAAAAAGTATATTACAAAAATGCGCTTAAGATCGTTCCCAACATCGACGTGTCGCTTTTCCCCAACTAAGAACTTGAATACTCATCTCCAGGCGCCAATGATCGCTCCCATGAGGGTGAGCGCCACCAGTTGGTATCCGCCATTAATAAAAATATAACGGGCATTTTTTTGTTCAAACAGGGCCGTTATAGCAATCCCGCAGAAGACCCAAAGACCCGCCAGGAAACCTGCGGTCATTCCCCAGGTGAAATTTGTTTTGGCATCGGCCAGGAACATCGCCAGGTTTACCGACATGATCAGGGCCAGCACAAAAGACCAACCAAAGATCTTTCCCTTATTTCCTTTCTGTACAAATTCTACCGAGAAATTATTTTCCTTCATCCATGCTTTGCCAAACAAGGCCGGTGAATACCAGACGCCGCCGAGCACAAATGCCGAAATACCTGCGGCCAATACAGCCAGCCAATTAAGATGAGACGTGTCCATAAGTAAATGTTTAGGAGTGATAAAATGATGGTGATATATCAAATCTATTTCTTAAATTTTACAGTTCAAACGAAAATGGAACCAGGCTGGAAAACAAGACGACCAATCAGATAATAATGCCGATGAAGGAGGATACTTCTTTGGAAAAGCTGAACGATATTGGTTTCAGGCTGATCCTGATCCCTTTTTTTGGTATTGCCGTTCCCCTGATCACCAAAATGAACGGAGAAATTGTTCTGACGCACTGGCAAACCAAATTTAGTTTCGCCTATACAATAGCGATCGCTTTTCTGGTCTGGCAAGGAAACCGATACCTCCTGTTCAGTCTCAGAAGTTATTTTAATTGGTTCAATAAACCTGTCAGGAAAATTCTCGCTCTTCTGCTGGCCGTTTCCTTTTATACCATTCCCATCAGTAGCCTGATGCTCATTGGCTGGTATTATATTTTTCTCCAAGGTCAGGTGAACTGGAACACGGTGTTCATGTCCACCCTGATCATCATGGTTTGCGTGATATTTATTACACATGTATATGAAACCGTTTTCCTCGTGAAGGAATCAGAATCTGAAATGGTGAGGAATGAACAATTGGAAAAAGCGAAAGCCCAGGCCGAACTGGAAGCGTTGAAAAACCAGATTGACCCTCATTTCATTTTCAATTCCCTGAACACCTTGTCGCACCTGATCGAGGACAGTCCGGTCAAAGCACGACTATTCAACGATAATATGGCGGAAGTGTTTCGCTATATCCTGCGTAACAAGGGCCGCGAGCTGGTGTTGCTGCAGGAAGAAATTGAATTTCTAAAGGATTATTTTTCCCTATTGAAAATAAGATTTGACGAGGCAATACAATTGAACGTATCTGTTCCTGAACAACTCATTGACCAGTACCTGATCCCTCCGATCTCGTTGCAAATTCTTATTGAGAATGCGACCAAACACAATGAATTTTCAACTGATATCCCGCTTGTCATCGATATCGGGTTCAGGCCAGATGAGTTGGTCATCAACAATGAAACCAGACGAAAAAACACAAGGAGACCTTCTTCCGGTATTGGTTTGCAAAACCTGGATGAGCGTTACAGGCTGATCACTCAAAAATCTATCGGCATTCAGCACTCGGAAAAAAAATTCACCGTCATCATTCCCATATTGAAAATAACCTGATATGAAAGTCATCATTATAGAAGATGAAAAACCCGCAGCAGAAAAACTAAAAAAGGCTGTGTTGAGATGCGACCCCTCCATCCTTCCAATTACAGTATTGACCAGCGTACAATCTGCTATCCACTGGTTAAAAGAAAATCCTGCTCCTGATCTCATTTTCATGGATATCGAATTGTCTGACGGACTCTCCTTCAACATTTTTAAAGAATGTTCCATCAGCGCCCCGGTGATTTTTACCACTGCCTATGATGAGTATTGGCAGGAAGCATTTGAGGTCAATAGCATTGATTATCTGTTGAAACCCATCCGGCAGGAAAAATTGGAAAATGCAATCAACAAATACAAAAAGCTTGAAAAGCATTTTTCCACGAATCATTCAGCCTTCTTTTATCGGGCATCGGAAACCAATGGCTACAGGAGGCGGCTGCTCATCAAAAAAGGAACCGATCTCATCAGCATTAAAACCGATGACATTGCCTATTGTTATGCGGCCCACAAGATGGCCTTCATTGTAGATGAAAATGCCCAAAAATACATTACCGACAAATCATTGTCCGACCTCGAAAAGGATCTGGATCAGGCGGTTTTTTTCCGTATTAATCGTCAATACCTGGTCAATATCCACCATATTAAGCGCATAAGAACCCTCGCAAAAAAGCAAATTATTACTTGAATTGAGCCCTCCGGCTCAGGAAGAGGTCATCATCAGCCAGGAAAATGTCGCCGCGTTTAAGGAATGGGCGGGAAAGTAGGCAATTAAATGCCCATTTGCTTTTTTGCTTAACTTGCACGTCCTTTAAAGAATAGAAATTACTTATGGAATACAGTAAAATTATTGCCGTTACCGGTTTGCCCGGGTTATACGAGTTAATCAATAGTAAGAACGATGGCGCTATTGTCCGTTCGCTCGACGACAAAAGCACCAAATTCGTTTCGAGCAGGATTCACCATTTTTCACATTTGGAGAGCATTGAGATCTATACCGTCCGGGACAATGTCAATCTTGTGGATATCCTGAAAGCCATGGATATCAGCGGTGAAAAACTTCCCGATGAAAAAGATGGCGTTGGTTTAAAAAAATATTTTGAGAAGGTGTTCGGTGAATTGGACTTTGACCGGGTTTACAGCAGCGACCTGAAAAAAATGGTGAAATGGTTCACTATTTTGAAAAAGAATAAGATTGAATTCAAGTTAACGGAACCCGTGGAAGAACCTATCGTCGAAGAAAAAGTTAAAGAACCTGTTACGGCAAAATCCGTCGAAGAAAAGCCAAAGGCCGCTAAGAAGTCGCCTGCAGCGAAAGCGGAAGAACCAAAGAAAAAGGCTACCGAAAAGGCAAAAGAAAAACCGAAAGCAAAAGTCAAGGCAAAAGCAGCTGTGAAGGAAAATCACAAAGAGAAACCAAAAGACAAACCAAAAGAGAAGCCAAAGGAAAAAGCAGTTCCGAAAGAGAAAGCGAAGAAATCCGCCACGAAAAAAAAGAGCTAAGGAAAGGCCAGCCATGATATATATTGTAAACAAATAAATGCCCTTGTGGATTAGGATAGGATTATGAAGTATACTGCAGCCATCAAAAGGCCGGAAAGGCAATTTTTACCGGAAGAATTTGTGATCACAGACTGGAATGCCCTGGAACCTTTTTTTAAAAATTTACTGGAAAGGGACATCCAATCAAAACAGGACCTGGAAAGATGGCTTAGCGACATGAGTGAGCTGGAATCTGTGGTGAGCGAAGATGCCTGCTGGCGACAGATCCGCATGACCTGCGATACGGAGAATAAACAACTCGAAGAAGCATTCAACTTCTTCATGATGGAAATCCAGCCGAGGATACAGCCATACGCAGATCAGCTGAACCGCAAACTGATCGCAAGTCCTTTTACCAACGAACTCGAACCTTCAAAATATTTTACCTATCTCCGTTCCGTCAGGAAAAGCATTGAGCTGTTCCGTGAAAAAAATATACCCCTCCAGGCCGACCTGAATGTACTTGCCCAGCAATTTGGCGCTTTATCGGGGAAAATGACCGTACAGGTTAACGATCATGAATATACGCTGCAACAGGCCGGCGCATTCCTGGAAAAGGAAGACAGGACACTAAGGGAGGAGGTTTACCGTAAAATTCAGGAAAGACGATTGCAGGATAAAGATTCACTGAATGAACTCTATTCAACGTTGATCACAAAACGAAATGAAGTTGCGTTGAATGCAGGTTTTGAGAATTACCGTGACTATAAGTTCGTGGAACTTGGCCGCTTCGATTATACAAAGGAAGACTGCTTTCGTTTTCATGATGCGGTAAAAGAATATATTCTGCCACTGATCAACATCATCAACGAGAATAAACGAAAAAAACTTGGCGTGGATACGCTTCGGCCATGGGATATAGATGCAGAACCTGCGGGGCGGGAACCTCTGCATCCCTTTACCAACGGAAATGAATTACTTGATAAGACCATCGCCTGCTTCAACCAACTCATGCCATTTTTCGGAGATTGCCTGCGCACGATGCAGGGTATGGGGCGTCTTGACCTGGAAAGCAGAAAGGGAAAAGCACCCGGTGGTTATAACTGTCCGCTTGCTGAAACCGGCGCTCCCTTTATATTCATGAATGCCGCCGGCCAGATGAGCGATGTAACGACCATGGTCCACGAGGGCGGCCATGCGATACAGTCTTTCCTCACACATCCTCTTGAATTGACGGCTTTTAAGGAATACCCCATGGAAATTGCCGAAGTGGCCAGCATGGCCATGGAATTGTTCAGCATGGACCATTGGAATATGTTTTTTGATAATCCTGAAGATTTGCAAAGAGCGCGTGAACACCAGCTCGAAAGAGTAATCACAATCTTTCCCTGGATTGCGACCATTGATAAATTTCAACACTGGGTATATGAGCATCCCGGTCATAACGTTGAAGAGAGATCGAAAAGATGGATGGAAATTTTAAATGAATTTTCTTCCCCTGTCGTGGATTGGAGCGGGCTGGAAGGATACAGAAAATATAGTTGGCAAAAACAACTTCATTTGTTTGAAGTGCCTTTTTATTATATTGAATATGGTATTGCGCAACTGGGCGCAGTCGGTCTTTGGATGCAATACAAGAAAGACAAGCAACAGGCCCTCGAGCACTATATCAATGCCTTAAGTCTTGGCGGAACCCAGACGTTGCCAAAATTATATGAGGCCGCCCAACTTCAGTTTAATTTTTCGGGTGACTATATCAAACAGCTCATGTGGTTTTTACGATCTGAAATGGAAAACCTACTAATAAGGAATTAAAATACCCTCAAAATGGTATGCCCCTGATGATGACAATATGGTTCTAACCATTATATTTGCAGTAACACGAATCCACAAACAGCCGCTGCACTATTTTGTATGCTGTTCTAAAATAGCTACTAATCAGAGCCTTAACCAAAAGTCCCGGTGTTTCTACATCGGGGCTTTATTTTTAGCGGCAGTTCTTGCAGATTCCGTTCACCAGCATTTCTGCACGGGAAGTGCTGAAGCCTGCAGGTAGCCTGACAGGAGGCACGGTTACATCATCGAGGCAAATGGTATTACCACACACATCACATACAAAGTGCACGTGATGATCTTCGTGGTGACCGGCGGAACAATTGTCTCTGCACAATGCGTATTGTACAAAATTATCCGCCGTAGGAATATTATGTATGATCCCTTTATCCAAAAAGGTTTGTAATGTGCGATAGATGGTTACCCGGTCAAATTCTTCCCCTACTTTTTTTTCAATGTCCCCATGAGAAAACGCACCGGGATGTTTCAGGAACAGGCTCAATATTTGTTTCCTGCTATCGGTTACGCTTAATTGATGGCGTTTTAAAATATCGTCGATTCTTGTGGTCATGCTTTATTGGGAATTGCTAATTATTGGCATACCGCGGGTTGGTGACTTTCTCCTTTAATAACTTTTGAATGTCCTCCTCGAGGTTTTTAATTTCTTCATTCTTTAACCCGTCATAGATCTTCCTGACCTGGCCATTTTTATCCACGACAGCAAAAAACTGCGTATGAATAAATTGATTCTTCACGTCGCCGTTGCTGTTTTTTGGATCATCCAGCAAATAACTAACCCTTGCTGCGCGATAAAGACTGTCCTTACTGCCAGTTAAAAAGAGCCAGGTTTTTGAATCCACCTGGAGGGAATCTGCATAGCGCTTCATTCTCCCCACTGTATCCGTTTCAGGATCTACCGAATGGGAAAGAATACGAAATTCAGGGTCCGATCTGAATTTTTCATATACAGCCCTGAGGTTGGTATTCATTTTAGGACAAATGCCTTTGCAGGTCGTGAAAAAATATTCCGCCACATATACTTTTCCGCTCACGTCCCTGTTAGTGATGGTCACACCATCCTGGTCTACAAAGGAAAATGGCTGAACACTGCTCAATATGGGCATTTTTATTTCGCCATAACCCGGAATGATCCTGGTAAGAACGAAATAAAAAACCAGGAACAATCCAGCGAAAAAAATGACGTAGAACCACCTTTTCTTGCTCATAATGAACCCTTTTAGGGAAATTCAAAGGTATGCCAGGCAGTGAAGTTAATTTTCACAGCAAAGCTAACAATATTTTTGCAACGCGGTTGCGTTTATATTATCTTTGCGGCTGATTTATGAGCATCAAACTGAATTTGGACGCCTTGGGAATTGCCGCATCCATCGCCTGTGCTATTCATTGCGCTGTTTTGCCACTCATCGTTTCCAGCTTACCTATCCTGGGCATCAATATCATCCACAACAGGGCCTTTGAATTTGGGATGATCCTGTTGGCCTTTTGCGTGGGGTCTTATTCACTTGCGCATGGTTACCGCAAACACCATGGCCGTTTTGCTCCTTTTCTGTTGTTTTCTGTCGGAATCGGCATTTTGTTGGCTAAACAACAGTGGCATCAATACGAATTATGGTTTCTTCCGTTTGCCGTGGTTTTTATCATAGCAGCGCATATCCTGAACTTCAGGCTTTGTCGGATCAGCCTCCATAAAAAGCCTAAAACGATGGAAGAGATTGAATTAGAAGGAATTCCCGATTTTAAAAACAAAGATTCCAACGATTTGTTACTTTTACAAGATAATAGGTGAATTATGATCAAAACAGGAAATCCGGTGATTAGCATTTATACCGAAATGACCCCCAATCCGGAGACGATGAAATTTGTGGCCAACAAGCTTTTGTATCCCGGAAAGAGCATAGATTTCCCGGATGTCGAGACCGCAAAACCCTCCGCCCTGGCAATTGAATTGTTCGGTTTCCCTTTCATTAAAAGCGTATTCATAGCAAGCAATTTTGTTACGCTGACAAAAACGGCGGATACCGACTGGAACGATGTGATCCCGACCATCCGGCATTTTTTGAAAGAATACCTGGAAGAAGGAAAGGCTGTGATCAATGAAGAGGAGATCATCGTAGCCAAGTCTGATGGAAATGCCATAGCCGCCGATGATACCGACATCGTTAAAAGAATTAAGGAACTATTGGAAAATTATGTAAAGCCCGCTGTTGAGATGGATGGAGGGGCCATCCAGTTCAGGAGCTACCAGGAAGGAGTTGTCAACCTCATGTTGCAGGGATCCTGCTCTGGATGTCCTTCTTCCATGATCACGCTGAAAGCCGGCATCGAAGGCATGATGAAACGCATGATCCCGGAAGTTAGAGAAGTAGTTGCTGAAGCCGAATAAATATATAATGAACGCTAAATAAAAATGCCTCCGTCGGGGAGGCATTTTCTTGTCATAAACTTTTTCAAAAGAAAAACTGCTCCTTCACGATCTTGCCATCCTTCACTTCATATACAGCAATTTCTTCCATCATTGATCTGCCCTGGCCCTTCATGGTAGCATCAATTCCAATGGCGAAGGATATATGGTTGCCTGCTACAAGCGGTCCACGGGTATATCCTCCATGGACTTCTTCTACCATATCCTGAAACATTTTCCCTTTCTTAATGATATTGTCAAGTCCTGTTACAGTCTGCAACCCTGGTGAGTGCGGTGGTTCAAGACTCACGGCATTTGGGCTGAACAATTCTTCCTGGGCTTGCTGCCATTTACCTTCTTTGAAAAGCTCGGTAAGGCGGTCGGCAATTTCCTGCGTGGTCATCACGGCGTCTTTTGTAATCATGATTGTAGTTTTTAATTGTGGAGAATAGGCTAGTGGGTTGTGGCAAGTGGCGAGTAGCAAGAAGGTTTTCTACTTGCTACTCGCCACTTGCCACTAGCCTCTTTAACCCCAAAAAGCTACGCCATTTTTCCAGACAGGTAAATTAAATATTCGTTAAGCCAAAAAATACCGGGATGAACGGCAGGGCATTAAAACCCGGGCCGGCAACTGGAATTTTCCCGTTATATTGCCAAACCATGACGATCGCGATCTTAGACTTATGGAACCAGTTTCTGGCAGACATACAACAGACCAGTCTGCTGGAATTCATCGCCGTTGTCAGTGGCATTGCGAGCGTTGTTTTCTCCAGGAGGGAAAATATCCTGGTCTACCCGGTAGGTATGATCAGCACTTCCATCTTTATTTATCTTTACATCAGGCACGGGCTCTATGCAGACGCTTCAGTAAATTTTTATTACACCGTCATGAGCATCATTGGCTGGTATCTATGGGCCCGGAAAAGAGATGGGATAAGCATCCTGGTTATCACAAAATCCAGCGCAAAGGATTGGCGGAATGCCCTGATTTTCTTTGCGGTCTCCTGGATCCTGCTCTTTGCCACATTAAGATTGTTCACAGACAGCACGGTTCCCATGGCCGATGCCTTTACCTCTGCAGCTGCATTTACCGGCATGTGGCTGATGAATAAAAAGAAACTGGAGAACTGGACCTGGTGGATCATCACCGACCTGGCATCGATTCCCCTGAATTTTTACAAACACCTGGTGTTTACCAGTTTTCAATACCTGGTATTTCTCATCCTGGCCATCATGGGATACATAACCTGGAACAAGAAAATCGAGCAGCATGCGACCCGTTAAAAAGATCGTCGTTATCGGGCCGGAATCAACTGGCAAAAGCACTTTGTGTGAACAACTGGCAGCTGCTTTTGATACGATTTGGTGTCCGGAATACGCAAGGGAATACCTCCTGAAATACGGAATGGAATACAGCTATGAGGATCTGCTGACCATTGCCAAGGGACAGGTTACTTTGGAAGAGCGTTATCTGAAGAGAGCAGCCAATGTACAACAAGAGACTCCTGACTCCCGACTCCCGACTCCCGACTCGATATTATTCATCGACACCGACCAGTGGGTCATGAAAGTCTGGTCAGAGTTTGTATTCGGTAAATGTAACCAATGGATCCTTGACCAGATCGTTTTGAGGAATTATGACCTGTACCTGCTTTGTAATACGGATCTGCTCTGGGTCAGGGATGAGCTTCGCGAATACCCGGACCTGGAAAACAGGGAAAGACTTTTCCACATCTACAAGGATATTATGATCAATCAGCAGATTCCCTGGGTGGAGATCAGCGGCAATAATGAACAAAGGTTCTCCATGGCAAAAAATGCCGTGGACCAGTTCATCCGGCAACATTCACTGGATTAATTTCTGAATGTCAGGCTCATCCTGCAGGCGATACATTTGAAGCAATATCCATGGATAACGGTTGGCCACATGCCGGGACAGCGGTTTAATGGTATACATTACAGGGTTGGGAAGACATGCCGCAACCATCGCGGCTTCCGTGCGGCTAAGATTTTTGGCTGGCTTGGAAAAATAATGTTTGGATGCCGCATCAATGCCATACACACCCTTCCCCATTTCACTCACGTTGAGGTACATTTCCAGGATTCTTTTCTTGCTCCAGACCAATTCAATCATGAAGGTAAAGTAGGCTTCCAGCCCCTTCCTGAACCAGGAACGACCCTGCCAAAGGAAAACATTCTTGGCAACCTGTTGACTGATGGTGCTTGCGCCATGCCGGGATTTGCTTTTTTGATTGTGCTTCATCGCTTTTTCAATGGATTTAAAATCGAATCCATCGTGATCGGGAAACTGCTGATCCTCCGATGCGATGATGGCAAGCTTCGCATACGGTGAAATGTTTTTCATGTCCACGTAATTCCGCTTCAGGCCATTCCCGCTAAACAAGCTTCCCAATTGGGTAAGCGTAAAAGGTGGATCAACCCATTTCAATAGCAGGATATAAAACAACTGGGCAAGGAACAAAAAAATAAAGATCCGTTTCAACAGCCGCCAGGTTCGCGGAACCAGCCCTTTTGTTTTAAAAGCCATCATTCATGTTTACGGTTGCAATATAATCCTCTGGATTAAAACGGGCGTTGCTCATTTTTATTGGGATTGATCTCGAGGTACTCGAGTGTATATTTTTTTCCGATCGGATATTTTTTATACTGTGCCGTGATGAGGAGGTATCCGCCGACGAGCAAAGCGCCTGCCGTGATATACCCTGCCGGCTTATACCACTGGTCAGCAGGATCGCCCCGGTATAATCCGTTTACTGCACCCAGTATCAGCACGCCACCGCCGGCGATCATCAGGATCAATCCGTCGGCCTTATAATTCAACTTGCCCCTTTCAAACCTGATCGTTTTGATTTCGTGATAATGAAATGGGAATGCATTACAAAAACACTGTCGTGCCGGATCGCCGTAATCGTGCCTTCAAACCATTGGTCATAAATCGTCTCCATCACCAGGTACATCCCCGGGGAGTAAGTCCTGATGTTGGATCCATTTTTTTTTAATTCCAGCACATCTGTCTGGGCCAGGCTGAAGAAGGGTACCAGGCATATCAGCAGGAAAAGTTTTTTCATAAATAAAAGTTACATCAAACTTACCATGATGTACCCTGCCCGTTTGTTAATGTTATTTAATTTTGTGGGAGAAAAAAATAACGCCCCATAATAACGCCAGGCCGAAACCAATGAGGATGGTGCCGGATATTTTATTAATGATGGAGAGCGTGTACAGGGTCAGGCGGCTGCGCAATTTTCCTGCCATCATCACCTTTCCTGTGTCAGCACCCATATTTACCAATAAGCAAACAGAAAAAATAATAATTCTTTCTTTTAGGCTATGTGTGAGCGATAGTACCGTGGCATTACCCAACCAGAAAATGATGACGCCGGGATTAAGAGTGTTGATAAGAAAGCCGGAGGCAAATATTTTGGCAAAATCCTTTCCGCTGAACGGGACGGAATTGCCCGAAGCGTCTTTGGCCAGATGCACTTTCTTAAAAAAAACAAAATAGACGCCCATGGCAATCAGGAAAGAACTTCCACAATAAGCAATTATTTTCCTGTATTCCAAAAGCTGGGATACAAGCTCCGTAAATATATTACTGAGAAAAACCAGGATGATATCGCTAAACCAAACGCCTGCCACAAAACTGAAACCACCTTTATGTCCGTTGTTGACGCTTTGCTTGATGATCGTGAAGATGATCGGACCTACCGATAAGGCAAGAACGAATCCTAATGCAAGTCCTTTCAATATGGCTTCCATCATGAGACGTGAAACGTTTGTGTGAATAGTCAATAAGCAATAGGCAATAAGAATCAATTTGCCAATTGCCTATTGCTTATTGCCAATTGGAAATAGGGCTTCAGCTGCCAGGAACTTCTGCCAGTCTTTTAGAATCTTGCCCTTCAGTACCCTGGGAAATTTATGCTGACCGCCAACCTTGCCCTGCAGGCGCATAAATTCCATGAATTTTTCTTCGGGCAATACCTGCACGTATATATCTTTTAACGCACTTTTTCTTTCTACAGCGTAATCATCGTTCAACTCCATCAGCTTTTCGTCGATCTTTTGCTTCAGCACAACAGGGTCCGCAAAATCATCACTGGCAAGCCACCATTGATGTGCAAAAAATAAACCGTGAGGAATACCCGCAACGGTGAATTCAGGGATGGAAATATTCAACTCCTCGCTCACGAGTTGAACGGCCTTGTTCATATTGTCCACGCTCAAATGTTCTCCCACCAGGCTCAAATAGTGCTTGGTGCGGCCTGTGATAATAATTTCGCACCGTTCTTTGTCCCTGAACCGGAGGGTATCCCCAATCAGGTATCGCCAGGCGCCTGCAGAGGTGCTGATCAGCAACGCATAATCTATTCCTTCCTCCACTTCGTGGATCATGAGTGCTTCAGGATCATCCACTATATTCCCATCCGCATCGAAGTTCTTATCATTGAACGGCACGAATTCCAGGAACAGGTGCTGGTTTGTCACCAAACGCATACCTTTTTCGTCCTGCCGATCCTGGTAAGCGATGAACCCTTCCGACGCCAGGTAGGTTTCAATATAGGTTATCGGTTTCCCCAATAATTTTTCAAAACCTTTCTTGTAAGGTTCAAAGGAAACGCCCCCGTGTACAAAGAAGCCCAGGTTTGGCCAGATCTCATGAATATTTTTCAGCTGGTACCGTTCGATGATCTTCTCCATACAAAGCTGTATCCAGGCCGGAACGCCGACGATGAAACCGATATCCCAGGTGGGCGCCTGCTTCACTACTTCTTCAATTTTTTTGTTCCAGTCTTTTGTCCTTGCAATTTTCTTGCCCGGCTTATAAAATGGAGAAAACCAAAATGGCACTTTTTTGGCGCTGATGCCGCTCAGATCGCCGGAATAGTATCCGGGCCCCTTTTGCAGGTCCGTGCTTCCCCCAATCATCAGCCAGCCCTTGCCAATGCTTTTAACCGGAATGTCCTCGTAGGTTCTCAGGGTTAAGAGTTGCTTGATCATAACGATCCTGTTTCCACGCAGCAGGTCATTGGTGATCGGGATGTATTTACTGGCCGCTTCCGAAGTGCCGGAACTAAGGGCATAATACTTGATCTTGCCGGGCCAGCAAACATCCGGCTTACCTTCTAATGTCTTATGCCACCATTCGGAATAAATGGTTGTATAGTCATAAACCGGAACCGTTTCCTGGAATTTCTTGCCAATATGCCGGCTAAGCAATAGTTCATCGAACCGGAATTGCTGCCCGAATTCGGTGAACCGGGCTTTCTTGAGCAATTTCTTCAATACTTTCAATTGTTGCCTCCTTGGAGATTTCTGGGGCAAGCGCAACGCTCGGGCCAGCGACTTAGGTAATTGCACATCAATTAAAGCCATTGGAAATTGCAATTGGTCATAGTAGTAAAATTAAGATTTTGAAAGGAAAAAGCGCAGTTTTGCCGTTGTTATCTTTGGCATTATCGCAGCCTGGTCAGCTCGCTTTCCTGGTTTCCCATATCGACGCAACTGACGGCGACATTCCCGGAATAGCCAGGATTTTTTGGCAGAACAAGCCTTGCCTTTCCTTCGATACAAGGCAGGATCTTATAAATAGGAGGCATTTTTCTATTCTGCCCGCTGTCACTTGCATCCAATGTATATACGACAAACAGTTTTGTTTTTCCGGGCTCATTTTGATCCGAGATCTGAATTTCGACCAGATTGGTATTGGGCCCCGGGTCAATGATTACCAACAAAGGTTTTGTTATTTTCCGTGTGCTATCCAGCCAATTCATCGGCGGAATCAGCGTTGGATACTTAAAGTAATTGTTTTGCAGGCTGTCGCTCCAGCCGTTCGGGTTTCGCTGGAAAGTGGTACTGCTAAAAAAGACCATGCCCTGAACATTGGGTTGCTCCCTCAGCGCGGCGATCTGCCTCGGCAATTGCGTTTTATCGCGCCAATACGGGTTGGTGCCTGCCTTGTATATCCCCAGCCCGATATAACAATGACGCCCATACGAATGCTTATTCCACCAATCCAACAGCACGCCATAGGGCGCATTCTTCTGTTCAAACTCCCAGTAGATCTGGGGAGCCACATAGTCAATCCAGCCATTTTTCAGCCAGAGTAAGATATCTGCATACAGGTCATCGTAGTTGGTCTGGCCCGCATGGGTATCACTTCCTTCGGGATCTTTGTCTTTATTCCGCCAAACACCAAACGGACTAATGCCGAACTGGCAAAGTTTTTTTTCTTCCTTGATGGCCCTGCTCAGAAAAACGATAATGGAATCCACATTGCTTCTCCTCCAGTCTTCGCGGCTAAGGGCATTGCCATATTTCCGGTATGAGGGTTCATCGGGGAAATCTCTCCCCGGTATCCGGTAGGGATAAAAATAATCATCAAAATGAATCGCCTCAATGTCGTATCGCCTCACAATGTCCCGGATCACGGCGGTTACATATTGCTGCACTTCCTTGTTCCCGGGGTCAAAATATTTTGTATCGCCATAGTTCAAAAACCATTCGGGATGAATACGCGTAATGTGGGTGGGGGCTATGCTGGACGCACCGATCCTGAATGTCGCGCGATAAGGGTTGCACCAGGCATGGAATTCCATTCCGCGTTTATGCGTTTCCGTGATCATAAACTGGAGCGGGTCGTAATAAACTGCGGGCGGCTGTCCTTGTTTACCGGTCAACCATTCGCTCCAGGGTTCGTATGGCGAAGGATAAAAAGCATCTGCGGCGGGCCTGATCTGGACGATGACAGCGTTCATGCCATTGCGTTGGTGCATGTCCAACTGGCGGATGAATTCCGCTTTTTGATTTTCAGTATTATAATTTCCCCTCGAAGGCCAGTCGATATTGTCTACTGTGGCGATCCATGCCGCCCGAAATTCATACTTGGATTGTGAAAAGCAACTTAATGCAATCAAAAAGAAAAAGAAGAGAAAAACGATTTTATTCATATTTGAAGCCCGCTCATTTAATTGACCAGCCACCCATTCCGGCAGTTAGTTTCGTATTTTGTCGAGGAGTTGATTCAATTTTCTTGCATCGGCTGTACTAAGATTCTTAAATACTGCATCCAACTGCTCGCTGCATGTATCCAGTTTTTCCAGGATCTTTTTTCCTTTCTCGGAAATGATAATATCCACCAGGCGCCTGTCGGATTTACAAATAGATTTTTTCACCAGTTCCTTTTTAATCAGCCTGTCGACAATACGGCTGGTATCGCTCATTTTATCCAGCATTCTTTGCCGAATCTGCAGGGTCGACAAGGGCGAGCCCGCACCCCTCAGTATCCTTAAAATATTAAACTGTTGTACCGTGATCTCTTGCTGATCGAAAATGAGCTTCATCTGCTCATTCATCCAGTTATAGGTATAAATAAGATTGATCATCGATTTCTGGTATTCATTCCGGAATTTTGACTGATTAATATCTTTCTCGATTGACATATCTTGCGGCTGATCATTAAAAGTACTAAAATTATGATGGCCTGTCTTTGCCAGACTGACGGGTCAGCATGAATCCGGTAAACAGGTGATGCCCTTCATGCAACAGAAAGAATTCAACCCAGTCTGCCAACGACAGCCGGCCGTACTTAGCGTGTCCTCCCCAATATTGCAACTGTTCGTCTCCCGCCGCTTCAAGCAGCCCGATAATAATAAAGCGAGTCCTTTTTATGTCCTCCGCCAATTCCCGCAATGATTTTTCCAGGTAAACATAAAACCACGGGTCGTTTTCCGCCTTGTATGCTGCGAATTGCGGTTTTTGATTGGCGAATATGGCTTCAATCCGCTGAATGAAAGCAGGCTGGTATGCTGCCAGATGAACGATGTTTTCATATGCACTCCATTTATCCGGATTCACACGTTCCTTCAGCTGTTTTTCGCCGTAATCGTTCATCCAGGAAAAAATGATTTCGTGTTGGTTATGAAGGCGTCCCAGAACTGACTCGGATAAAGGCATTTGTTTAATATTTGTTCATAATAATCATTCGCATCTCGCCTCAGGCGAGACGCATCCGCAAATCAACCCCACACTTTCGTTCCCTCACTGCAATTGGCACAAATGTCGATGTTCCGGCGGCTCTCCAGAATTTGTTTCCGGAAATGGATGTACTCCGGGTTATGCCAGATTTCCTTAAATGGTTTGCCTTTAAGATCACCCATCCTGTGCTGACCACCCTCATCCAAACAGC